>Ga0307375_10000103_pt1 | contig 115736 bp, 113 predicted proteins | sample TR1MG_FD_202531 | JGI IMG/M metagenome (GOLD analysis project Ga0307375, IMG submission 202531) | Soil microbial communities from Risofladan, Vaasa, Finland - TR-1 | ecosystem: Environmental > Terrestrial > Soil > Coastal area > Acid sulfate soil | place: Finland: Risofladan, Vaasa... | reverse complement strand
TCGGCGATGAAGCGTCCGTCCGAGGTGCCGCCGCTGGTGGAAAGCTCCGGCGTGACACCGTAACTCTGTTCGATCGCATTGCTGATCGCGGCGACCAGACTGCCCTTGGCGGTGATATACGGCTTGCCGGACAATTCCCACTTCAGATCATAGGTCACGCCGTGCTTGTCCAGTATCGCGTGGACCTTGTCTTTCAGGCCCTGCTCGGTGCTGGCGGTGGAGAAACGGAAGTTGAACCAGATCTCGACCGTGCCGGGGACGACATTGGTCGCGCCGGTGCCGCCATTCATGTTGGAGATCTGCCAGGAGGTCGGCGGAAAATATTCGTTGCCGTTGTCCCAGGTGGTCGCGGCCATTTCGGCGATCGCAGGCGCGACCATGTGGATCGGATTCTTGACCAGGTGCGGATAGGCGATGTGGCCCTGGATGCCCTTGACGATCAGCGTGCCGGACAGCGAGCCGCGCCGTCCGTTCTTGATCATGTCGCCGACCTGCTTGTTCGAAGTGGGCTCGCCGACGATGCAATAATCCAGCAGTTCGCCGCGCGCCTGCAAGGCTTCCACCACGCGCACCGTGCCGTCCACCGCCACGCCTTCTTCATCGGAAGTGATCAGCAGTGCGATGGAGCCGTTGTGCCTGGGGTGCTGCGCAAGAAACGCCTCGATGGCGGTGATGAACGCCGCAATGGAAGTCTTCATGTCGGCCGCTCCGCGTCCGTACAGCAAACCATCGCGGATAGTCGGTTCGAACGGCGGGCTGAACCAGTTCTCCACCGGGCCGGTAGGTACCACATCGGTGTGCCCGGCAAACACCACAACGGGACTGGCTGTGCCGCGCCGTGCCCAGAAATTGTCCACGCTGCCGAAGCGCATGCGCTCTATCTTGAAGCCGAGTTTTTCCAGGCGTTCGATAAGGATGTCCTGGCAGCCCGCATCATCCGGCGTGAGCGAGCGGCGGGAGATCAGTGCTTTGGCAAGTTGCAGGGTATCGGACATAACGGTTTCAGACATGAAAGTGATCAGGATTTGAGTTCGAAAATTTTTGAATAAGCCGCTTCGTCAAATCCGACATGCAGCAGTTTGCCATTCTGTTCCAGCACCGGGCGTTTGATGGCGCTGGTTTTCTCCAGCATCAGCGCGAGCGCGGCATCTGCGTCCTGTATGCTCTGCTTGCGCTGCTCCGGCAGACCTCGCCAGGTCAGGCCGCTGCGATTGATCAGCCTGGTCCAGTCGGCTTGTTGCAGCCAGTTTTGTGCAATGGCGCTATCCAGTCCGAGTTTTTTGAAATCGTGAAACTCGACCGCGATGTCATGTTGCGCCAGCCAGTCGCGCGCTTTTTTAACGGTGTTGCAGTTGGGAATGCCATACAACTTATTTTCAGAGACGCCCTTCATTTGGGATCGTTCAGATTAAGCTTGATGCCTCCAAAGTCAGCGCCGCGTGCAGGTTTTTGAGGCTGTGGGGCAGAACCGAATACCGGCACTTTCTGGGTATCGGTGCGCTCGGAGAAATCAACCAGTGAGGACAAATTGCTTGCCGAGTCGGCGTTGCGCAGCGCCTCTTCCTTGGTGATCAGCTGCTTCTTGAACAGCTTGTAGAGGGCTTGCTCGAAGGTTTGCGAACCGGCTGATACGCTCTTTTCGATGGACTCGCGGATCTTGTCGAGTTCGTCATTTTTGATCTGGTCGGCGATCAGCGAGGTGTTGAGCAGGATTTCCACGGCCGGGATTTGTTTGCCCTGCACGCCGCGCACCAGGCGCTGTGAAATCACCGCGCGCAAGCACATCGACAAATCGGCCAGAACGCCCCTGCGGGATTCGTAGGGGAAAAAATTCACGATGCGGTTCAGCGCGTGATAACTGTTGTTGGCGTGCAGCGTGGTCAGGCACAAATGCCCGGTCTGCGCAAAGATCAGTGCGTGCTTGAGTGTTTCGCGATCACGAACTTCGCCTATCATCAGCACGTCCGGCGCTTCGCGCATCCCGCTGTATAGCGCACTTTCATACGTGAGCGTGTCGGTGCCGATTTCGCGCTGGTTCACGATGGATTTGTTATGGTTGAAAATATATTCGATGGGCTCCTCGATGGTCAGAATATGGCCGCTTGTCGAACTGTTGCGATGCTCGATCATGGAGGCCAGGGTGGTGGACTTTCCGGAACCGGTCGCGCCGACCACCAGCACCAGACCGCGCTTTTCCATGACCAGTTCCTTTAGTACGCCGGGCAGGTTAAGGTCTTCAAAGTTTCCGATCTTCGCCTTGATGTGGCGAATCACGATTGCCATGTCGCCGCGCTGGCGGAAAACGTTGACGCGGAAATTGCCGACGCCCTCGGCGCGGAAAGAGAAATTCATCTCCATATAGGTTTCGAAATCGGCGATCTGCTGCGGCGACATCATCTCGTACGCGATACGCTTGATGACGTCGGCATCCAGAGCCTGCGCGTTGACCGGCATTGCGATTCCGTCGATCTTGATGTTGACGGGCGCACCGACCGAGAAAAACAGGTCGGAAGCCTGCTTGTTGGCGGCGAGTTGCAATAATGGTGTGACGATCATGAAGTTCTCCTCATTAAGCCTGTAGCTTGTGGCGGGTAGCTTGTAGCAAAATCGGGTTGGCTACCCGCTACAAGCTACAGACTACCAGCTATATTCCCCGCAGCAATTCGTTGATGCCCACCTTGGACAGGGTCTTGGCATCGACTTTCTTCACGATCACCGCGCAGTACAGACTGTAGCTGCCGTCCTTGGAGGGCAGGCTGCCGCTGACCACCACGGAACCGGATGGTACCCGACCATAACTGACCTCGCCAGTTTCGCGGTCGTAGATCTTGGTGCTTTGGCCGATGAACACGCCCATAGAGATCACCACGTTGTCTTCCAGAATCACGCCTTCAACGATCTCCGAACGGGCGCCGACGAAGCAGTTGTCGCCGATGATGGTCGGGTTGGCCTGCACCGGTTCGAGCACGCCGCCGATGCCGACACCGCCGCTCAGGTGCACATTCTTGCCGATCTGCGCGCAGGAGCCGACCGTCGCCCAGGTGTCCACCATCGTGCCTTCATCGACATACGCGCCGATGTTCACATAGGATGGCATCAGCACCACATTCTTGCCGATGAACGCGCCTCTGCGCGCCGCGGCCGGAGGCACGACGCGGAAGCCGCCCTCGCGGAAATCGCGGCTGTTGTAGTCGGCGAATTTGGAAGGAACCTTGTCGTAGTAGTTGGTGAATCCGCCCTTGATAAAGGCGTTGTCTTCCAGCCGGAACGACAGCAGCACGGCTTTTTTCAGCCATTGGTGAGTGACCCACTGGCCGTCTATTTTTTCCGCGACGCGCAGCTTGCCCTGGTCCAGCTGGGTAATGACGTTATCGACCGCTTCCTTGAGCTGTGCATCGGCATTGCGCGGCGTGATATCGGCGCGGCGTTCAAAATTCTTTTCGATGATTTGTTGCAATTGATCCATGATAGCTTTCGTGTGGTTTGAATATCAGTTGAGCGATTTAACGAATTTTGCGATGCGCTGCGCGGCTTCCACTACCTCTTCAGTGCTGGCGACCAGCGCAATACGCACAAAATCCCTGCCGGGGTTCACGCCATCCGCTGTGCGCGCAAGATAGCTGCCCGGCAATACGGCGACATTATAGTCGCGATACAAGGCTTGCGCGAAGGCGGTATCGGCGACTGGCGTGCGCACCCAAAGGTAGAAGCTTGCATCCGGCAATTCGACCGGCAATACCGGCTTCAGGATCTGCATGACCTGGGTGAATTTTTCCGCATACATGCGGCGATTCTCCGCAACATGGGCTTCGTCATTCCAGGCCGCGATGCTGGCGGCCTGTATCGCCGGATTCATCGCCGAGCCGTGATAGGTGCGGTATAAGGCGAATTTCTCGATGACGCCGGCATCGCCCGCGACAAAGCCGGAACGCATGCCCGGCACGTTGGAGCGTTTCGACAGACTGGAAAATACCACCAGGTTCCTGTAGTCGCTGCGTCCGAGGCGATGGGCGGCCTGCAGCGCGCCCAGCGGCGGTTCGGAAAAGTAGATCTCGGAATAGCATTCATCCGAGGCGATCACAAAACCGTAGCGGTCGGACATCTCGAACAATGTCTTCCATTCGGCCAGCGGCATCACTCGCCCGGTCGGATTGCCCGGCGAGCACACATAGACCAGCTGGGTGCGCTGCCAGACATCCTTGGGAAACTGGGCAAAGTCCAGCGTGTAGTCGTCTTCCGGCAGCGTGTTGAGGAAATAGGGCGTGGCGCCGGCCAGAAAAGCCGCCCCTTCGTAGATCTGGTAGAACGGGTTGGGGCAGACCACGGCGGGATCTTTCTTCGTGCGATCGATCACCGCCTGTGCAAACGCGAACAGCGCCTCGCGGCTGCCGTTCACCGGCAATACCTGGGCCTTGCTGTCCGGCGCCGGAATGCCGTAGCGTGCGGCCAGCCAGTTGGCTATCGTTTTGCGCAGCGCGTCGCCGCCGGCGGTTGTGGGATAATTCGCCAGTCCGTCGAGATTCGCGGTCAGCGCATCGCGGATGAATTGCGGCGTGGCGTGCTTAGGTTCGCCGATCGACAGGCTGATCGCACGATAGTCCGGGTTGGGCCGGACTTCGCCAAACAGCGCGGCGAGTTTCTGGAACGGGTAGGGCTGTAGTTTTTGTAAATCAGGATTCATTTTCTATCTCAATGGCGCGCGAAAATCAGCGCGCATTATACGGGCCGGGCCGGTGTCATCAAAACAAAATGTAATGCCTGTCGCAGGCGCTTTGAGCGGTGCGCTCGTGTGGGGATTGATCTGGTATCCCTACCGTGTGTTGCAGGACCTCGGCGTGTCCGGGACGCTGGCCACGCTGATCACCTATCTGCTGGCGATGCTGTGCGGCATGTTCATGCTGCCGAGGGTCTGGCGAGAATTGCCGAGGGCGGGCTGGTGGGCGTTGTTGCTGGTATTTTGCGCGGGCTGGACGAATTTTGGCTATGTACTTGCCGTACTGTATGGCGAGGTGATGCGCGTACTGTTGTTGTTCTACCTTGCGCCGTTGTGGACGATCCTGTTTTCGTATTGGCTGCTGGGTGAGCGCCTCAATCGTTTTGGCTATCTGGTAATCTTTCTGTCATTTTCTGGTGCGGTCATCATGCTGTGGGAGCCGAAACTGGGCCTGCCGCTGCCGCAAAATCTTGCCGAATGGATCGGTTTGTCTGCCGGTATGGCTTTTGCGCTTTCCAATGTTGTGTCGCGCCGCGCCGCGCATTTGAGCTTGCAGGTTAAGTCCTACAGTGTTTGGCTCGGTACGATCTTGCTGGCGATACCGTTGTTGTTGTGGCAGGGCGGATTGCCCGAACGACTTTTGGCGATTGACTCCCAGGCCTGGCTGATACTCGGGCTGCTGGGTATCGTACTGTGCTGTTCCACTTTCGCGTTGCAGTTTGCCATTGCCAACCTGTCCGCCAATCGCGCCATCATCCTGTTCCTGTTTGAACTGGTTGCAGCCGCGATTTCATCATATTTTCTCGCCAATGAAGCGATGCAACTGCGCGACTGGATAGGCGCGTTGCTGATCGTTTCGGCCAGCTTGCTGTCGGGGCGGTTGCATGAACACGAAAACATCAGACAGAATCTATAGGGCGTACGCAACTTGCTCTGGGCACAAAGTGCCATAAAGCAAAGCTGGCGATGGTTTTCGAAACGTCGACGTAGCTGTCCTTGGCGACCGTCCGCTTTACGTCAATCAATTTAGTGGTTCTGATTTCTCCAAACGACACGAACCAGAAATGGACGTTGGTGACTACAAACAGTCGGTTCCTAACCCACAGCGGAACTTCGGTTTTCTCAGAAGCCGAACTTCAGCGTGGGCTGCGCGAGGATTTATTCGTCCCGCTTGAACGCCGGGTTGGCATGGTTAAATGAAACCCATACGTCGTTTAACCTCTAACTGGAAAATAGCGCCCGCCGGATTTTCGATTAGCTTAGTGTCAAAAGGGCAGATATCTGGATGTGTATTGGTATTCACTTCGAATTGAATTTCGTTCGGCAAGTTGCCATTATTATCAAGAACTGAACTGATGTGCTCCCTTGCAATTTGAAACAAAACCTTCTCAATGGACTCATCTTTGAGCAACCAAGTATCCAGAAGAGAACGCGGTGCCTGCACGGTAATTTTGCTTTGCTTCGTTTTCGAGCTTTGTCTCGGAGAACCGATGTGCTCAGAATCAATAAATGAAAAGTTGAATCGGATTTTCACTCCATCAAGGTATAAGGGTGATACATCTACTGGCGTGTCGAACTTGAAAGAGATGGTTGTCATGTTATCTAAATTTCCCAACTTGAAGGATATGAGAAGCCGCTGGGTGCGACAAGTTTTTCTTTGACCGCTCGGACTGCGGCATTTTCTCTACTTACGCTTGCGGCTTCTAGCTCTTGAGCATATTTAGCAGCTTCAGGAAACGATAGCTCCTCTTTTTCTGCGACATACCCACGTTGCTTTCTTGAAAGCAATTCTAAACATAAAAGTGCTATGTAATTTCTACGTTTTTTTGATAACTCTATGATGGATGGAGATTGCTGAGTTTCATGTGGGGCTGCACGCATCTTTTCTAACCAATCTGCCTGCCCACCGATTGCCGATAGCAAGTGGTGATTTGACATGGGCTTGGGGTCGTCAAAGCTCACCGTTGCGTTGGAAAAAATGCGGATGGCGACAAAAATAACTATCGCGCCAATTATCAATAAAACAATTTCCATAGTGACTCCTTAGAAAAGGTGGACATGCCCAACGTAATGGAGCTAAGGGGCTACGCGCTTTTGCGCAGTCCCGCTTGAGCGTAAGGTCAGGCATTTTATTGTCATTCTGCCCCGTTTGTATTTTCAATTTAACAAGGGACTAGAGCTAGTGAACACACGTTACAAAAAAGGAATACCCGCTGCCGCCATTTCCTGTAGTGCCATCAATCAAGTTAATGAAGTTAAAACCGTAGTAGATGGAAAGGGTAGAAGGTGACGACCAAGTTGCACTCACCGTCCAACCTTGCCCGTTCATGGCCCCAGATCCGTACAAGCCAAGCAGTTCAGAATACGTTGGCAATCGCCATCCCGTCAGACTATTGATGAATGCGTTGGCACAATAAGAGTTGGCATTTGTCCATGTATCCGAAAAAGTCGCAGGCATCCAACTCAACCCGCCCTGAACCACATAACCTGCAGGCAACACTGTAAAGCTCACAATGCTTGTTTTGCTTGCCACTATATTATTAGCATCTTTCACCGAGAAGACAATGTTCGTTGTGCCATAGGTGGCAATTGGAATTCCTGTCACAGCGCCAGTGCTGGTATCCAAGCTTAAACCCGAAGGTAATGTGCCAGTAGTGATGCTGTAGGTATAAGGAGATGTTCCGCCACTAGCCGTTAACGGAGTAAAGCTGGTCATAGCCTTTGTAACGTTCAGGTTCTGTGCCGTGGTGGTTGCTGCGGCACTGATAGTGGTAGTCGCGCTAACCCCACTCGCCCCACCGCCTCCGCATGCTGCAACAGCAATACTGAAAAGAACAATCAGGAAATATTTAATCGACTTCATATCAGGCTTCCTTAAATTATTATTAGGACTGCGATTCGATTACGATTGATGGCCTAAATATGGCCGACCAATTAGCATTTTTGCAGACATTGGCGAATTACTGCTCATAGCCGGTTGCCGACCTTATCGCCCACATACTTGCACACCCCTTGAAGGACTGCAAATGGCACACAGCCGAACATCGTGTCCCACAATATACTGCCCTAAAGCCGCCATTGGAAAAAACCGGATGACGCGGCTTTTCGCGGCAGTCCGGTTGATTGTAGGGTTAGCACTTTCATTGCTCATCATTGCTTTTTGGTCTGAAAAACCAGAATACAAAACCTGACAATAGGCCAGCCGCAATGATCAATTGAAGAATATTTGAAACAAAACCAAACCACGTGATAACAGGGTTGTTGCTTGTCCAATCTGAGAAAGGCAGTGGTGTACCAGAAGCCTCTACGGTGTATGTAACATATTGCGAGCATGAATTAACCACGCTATCTATGAATTTGTCCGTACTCTCCTTTGGCCAGTCATTGTAAACACCATTATTCCTTGCCTTCTCGTAGCTTGCTCTTAGAGCATCTTTTTGGGCTTGTGAGCAAGATTCTTGTCTTGAGCGCTCCTCATATGGTCTGTATGGGGTTAATTCGGTGGTATACCCGCTTATGGGATTGTTTAGAAAAATTGTAATCACGCAGGATGCAAAGAAAATGCTGGTTGATATTTTTTGAGTGAGATTGAAAGAGTGAAATTTCATGACAAGCCTACTATCGCTGATATTACCGATGCTATAGCTGAAATTATAGTGACAACTGCAATAAATATATTGGTTCGAACGGTTGATCTGTTATTTTTTAGCATTTTTACTGCTAAAACCCTATCATAAAGATCCTTTTCAGTATCTGCTTCAAAAACAGGTACTCCTATCTCTTTTGCCTCTAATATAAGTTGGTCTATTGGTTTAGGCTCTATGCCTACCCACTTAAACCAATTGAAATCATCAGATTCTTTTTTCTTCATGGGATGATGAGTCCTAAATATCTATTAGTGCTAACGTGAAACTAAGAGGCGCGCCGTAGCGTGGAGGCCATGTGTTTTGAGGGCTAACAGTTATTAGACGGACCCACCGGTCCGTACTATTAAAAATAGTGTGGAATGCACATTTTCGGTAAGTAATTGATTCATCAAATCCCCCGTTATTATTGTTCCGCATATGCATATTAGTACAGACAGAGACGAGTGTCTCCATTTGGCACATACCGGACGCCCGGAATTAAGCAATCATCACGCCACCGTCACCGCTTTATCCAGATACACATCCTGAATCGCATTGAGCAGCGCCACACCATCCTGCATCGGCTTCTGGAATGCCTTGCGCCCCGAGATCAGGCCCATGCCGCCGGCGCGCTTGTTGATCACCGCCGTGCGCACCGCCTGCTGCAAATCATTTTTACCCGATTCGCCGCCGGAATTGATCATGCCCACGCGCCCCATGTAGCAGTTCGCCACCTGATAGCGCACCAGGTCGATCGGATGATCGGTGGTCAGCTCGCTGTATACCTTGGGGCTGGTCTTGCCGAACTTGATCGCGTTATAGCCGCCGTTGTTCTCGGCCATCTTCTGCTTCACGATGTCCGCGTTGATCGTCACGGCGAGATGATTGGCCTGCCCGGTGAGATCGGCGGACACGTGGAAATCCTTGTCGGCAGTCTTGAAAGCCGGATTGCGCAGGTAAGCCCACAGGATAGTGGCCATGCCCAGTTCATGGGCGTGCTCGAATGCTTCGGAGACTTCCTGGATTTGCCTGCGCGAATGCTCGGAACCGTAGAACACCGTCGCGCCGACCGCCACGGCGCCCATGTCGAACGCCTGATCCACGCTGGCAAACAAAGTCTGGTCGTAGATGTTGGGATAGGTCAGCATTTCGTTGTGGTTGATCTTCATGATGAACGGGATCTTGTGTGCGTAGCGGCGCGCCACCGAACCCAGCACGCCGAGCGTGGAAGCCACGCCGTTGCAGCCGCCCTCGATGGCGAGCCTGACGATGTTGTCCGGATCGAAATAAATCGGGTTGGGTGCGAATGATGCGCCGGCGGAATGTTCCACGCCCTGGTCCACCGGCAGCAGCGAGAGGTAACCGGTGTTGGCCAGCCGCCCCTGACCGTACAGCGCCTGCAGACTGCGCAGCACGCCGGGCTTGCGGTCTTTGATCGAAACCACGCGATCCACGTAGTCCGGCCCCGGCAGGTGCAGGGATTCCTTGCTGATGCCGGTGCAGCGATACTTCAACAGATGTTCTGCTTCATCCCCTAGCAATTGCACGATGTTCGTCATGATTACGCTCCCGGTGGTTGAAATGAATAGCTTATGTTACTCCTGTTGCGGCAGAAGAAAATCCATAACTCAGCGTGTATAATTTCGCCCAGTTTCAATGCCCGCAATCACACGGAATGACTACTCAAATGAAACCCCTCGCCATCGGCACGCCGCTCACTCCTTCCGCTATCCGCGTCATGCTGCTCGGCAGCGGCGAGCTGGGCAAGGAAGTCATCATCGCACTGCAGCGCCTCGGCGTGGAAACCATCGCGGTGGATCGCTATGCCCACGCGCCCGGACACCAGGTGGCGCATCGTGCCCACGTGATCAACATGGCAGACGGCACCGCATTGCGCGCGCTGATCGAACAGGAGAAGCCGCATCTGGTCGTACCTGAGATCGAGGCCATCGCCACCGACATGCTGGAACAGATCGAGCGCGAAGGATTGGCGCGCGTGATCCCCACCGCGCGCGCCGCGCGCCTGACGATGAACCGCGAGGGCATACGCCGCCTGGCTGCCGAGACACTGGGCCTGCCGACCTCGCCGTATCGTTTTGCCGACAGCCTGGCCGAGATGCGGGCCGCAATAGAGCAAATCGGCTATCCGTGCATCATCAAACCGGTGATGTCGTCGTCCGGCAAGGGACAATCCAGGGTGGAGGATGCCGCCGGGGTGGAAGCGGCGTGGAACTATGCAGCCAGCGGCAGCCGCGTCAACCAGGGCAGGGTGATCGTCGAGGGGCTGATCGATTTCGATTACGAGATCACACAACTCACCGTGCGCGCGATCGGCGCGGACGGCAATACAGAAACGCACTTTTGCGACCCGATCGGCCACGTGCAGGTGCATGGCGATTACGTCGAGAGCTGGCAGCCGCAGGCCGTGTCAGAGCTGGCCTTGCAGCGCACGCATGACATCGCGAAATCGGTCACGGACGACCTCGGCGGGCTGGGCATTTTCGGCGTGGAATTGTTCGTCAAGGGCAACCAGGTCTGGTTCAGCGAAGTCAGCCCGCGCCCGCACGATACCGGCATGGTGACCATGTGCTCGCAGGTGCAGAACGAATTCGAGTTGCATGCCCGCGCGATACTCGGCCTGCCGGTGAATACTGCTTTGCGGAGTCCGGGTGCTTCCGCGGTGATCTACGGACAGCATGACGCGAAGGGCATCGCTTTCGAAGGTGTGGCGGATGCCTTGCGCGTGCCGGACAGCGATGTGCGCCTGTTCGGCAAACCGGAATCCTTCGCGCGCCGCCGCATGGGTGTGGCACTGGCAACCGGCAAGGATACCGACGAAGCGCGGGAACGCGCGAAATTAGCGGCGGGCAAGGTTGTGCCGGTAAAATCATAAATACACCGTTCGTGGTGATGCTTCGATACCTCAGCACAGGGTACATCCGTTCGTGGTGAGGTATCGAACCACAATGGGTGTACCGTTCTGATAACTCAGGAGCAGATGTGACTTTCCACGTATACATTCTCCAATGCTCCGATGGCAGTTATTACACCGGCCATACCGAAAACCTCGAAAAGCGAGAGGCAGAACATCAATGCGGCGAGTATTGTGGATATACGTCTACACGATTGCCTGTGCAATTGCTCTGGTCTCAAGAATGTTCAACTCGTGAAGAAGCTCTTGCCGCAGAGCAACAGATCAAAGGATGGAACCGCAAGAAGAAGGAAGCCATGATGCGCGGAGATTGGAAATCCGTGCAGCAAATCGCATGGGGGACAAATAATCCACTGCCGGAAAAACTGCGATGAAATGTGCGTTCACCCTTCGATACCTCAGGGCGAACGGCTATTTTTCCATTCGTGCTGATGCTTCGACAAACTCAGCACAAGGTACATCCGTTCGTGGTGATGCTTCGATACCTCAGCACAGGATACATCCGTTCGTGGTGAGGTATCGAACCATAACGGATGTATCGAAGCATGAACGTAAATCAACAGGAAAATTATGATCACCGGAATCCTGCACGCCTCATTTTTAACCGCTGACCTGCCCAGATCGCGCGCCTTTTACGAAGGCGTACTCGGCTTGCAGCCCGACCCACGGCGCCCGGTGATGAGCTACGACGGCGTGTGGTACAACGTGGCGCCCAACCAGCAAATCCATATATTGTTGTTGCCCAGCCCGGACGCCGGTTTGCCGCGTCCCGCCCACGGCGGACGCGACCGGCATGTCGCGCTGGCAGTGTCCGATTTTGCGGAGTTGATCGAGCGGTTGAACCAGGCAGGCGTCCCTTACACGCTAAGTTCGTCGGGCCGCCGCGCACTGTTCTGCCGCGATCCGGATGGCAATGCGCTGGAACTGATGTGACTAGAAAATATAAGGCACCATGCGCTTGGTAGACTGGGCGTAGTCACGGTACTCGGGATAGATTTCAATGATCAGGCGTTCTTCACACAGCATTCTGCCAACGGCACCAATAATGAGCAGGGCACCCAGCATGACATTGATCCAGGACCAGTGCGCCAGGATACCAGACCAGCCGAACAGGCAGGCAGCCGTGTAGATCGGATGACGAATGAAACGATAAGGCCCGGTCGTGACCAACCCGCCTTCTGATGGATTCGCGGCCGCATGGAAGCTGCGCTGCCCGAAGGTCAGGCGGGCCCATACCATCAATGCGACAGCCGAAATTTCCGCCGCGATCGCAACGGGCTGCGAGGAAAAGAATGCGCCGCGGAACAACAGTCCCACTAACGCAAGCGCCATCAGCAGCAAGGCTGCAAGCGAAATATTTTTCAACACCCCATTATTCCTTTGTCACACGCCGGTGCGTCACCCCGTCACCGGTGGATTGCCGGCCCAGCAAATAAATTATAGTAACTTGCTATGAATCGCCGGCCATTGTGTTATTCGCCATGATCCAATTCCATCCCTGCATAGTGTAGGCGAACTGCCCGGATTGATGTGCGATAACGTACAGAGTGACGAATCCCGGCAGGATACGCTGCTGCACCGTGGATTCCTGTCGGTATTCCACGTTGGCATTTTTTTCATTTCACCTTTTCAAATTGCAGAATAGCAATGTATGTTTATAATGCTGCGGCCGGTTAAGTTAGTTTCGGGGACATGTTTGCTAGTTCGTTAATCAACAGGAAAAGGAACCATCATGAACGTAAAACTTTATCAATGGATAGGCGGGCTTGTACTGGCTGCGATGTGTCTGCAAGCATCGCCGGCTATGGCGGGGATGGTGACTACCGATAACATGGCTGCGCAGGATCAGACCGCGATGGAAAAGGCCAGGATACAGAGTTTTCTGGACAGGACTGATGTCAAGGGTCGCCTTCAGGCACTGGGCGCCAATAAGTCCCAGATACAGGACCGGGTGGCCGCCATGACCGACCAGGAAGTACATGCTTTAGCGCAGAATATCGATTCGATGCCAGCCGGAGGCAGGCTGGATAATAACGATTTGATCCTGATCCTGCTCATTGTACTTTTGATATTGATTATTTAGTCAGCCGGCACGGCGAACCAATAAAGAGCAGGATAGCCTGTATCCCGGCGGATCAGCAGTATTGCTGTCGGGAGCGGGGAACATTTGATGTAAGACTCTATTGCTTCTTGCGGATTGCGTCAGCTTTCCGCAAGTTCTATATCTGTATATCACGGTGCCGGATTCGGATACATCCTGTGCACCGCCTCGATCTTCTCCAGCACTTCTGCCGATAGCACCACTTCTGCACTGTCCAGATTTTCTTTCAACTGGTTCAGGTTCGTTGCGCCAATGATCACGCTGCCGGTGAACCAGCGGGTGCGCGCGAAGGCCAGCGCCATCGTCGCCGGAGTCAGTCCGGATTCCTGCGCGATGCGCACATATTCCTTGCTGGCCACCGGCACATTGGGTTTTGCGTAGCGCTGTCCAAAGTCGGCAAACTGTGTGATGCGTCCCTTTGCATGCGGGTCGGCGAGATACTTTCCGGTCAGGTGACCGAAGGCCAGCGGGCTGTATCCCAGCAGGCCGACCCTGGCGTGATGACAGACTTCTGCCAATCCTGTCTCGAAGCTGCGGTTCATCAGGTGATAGGCGTTCTGCACCGTGATGATTTTCGGCAGCCCCATTGTTTCCGCGCACTTCACGAATTCGCTCACGCCCCACGGGGTCTCGTTGGACAGGCCGATATGGCGCACCTTTCCGGCCTTGACCAGATCCGCCATGACTTGCAGTTGCTCGGTGATCGGCACAGTGTCGTGTTCCTGGGATGCGTCATAACTGCTCGCGCCGAACATCGGCACATAACGGTCCGGCCAATGGATCTGGTAGAGGTCGACATAGTCGGTCTGCAACCGTTTCAGGCTGTCGTGTATTGCAGCCTCAAGATTTTGGCGGTCGATGCGCGGGCTGTTGCGTATCCAGGCGAACCCGCGCGACGGGCCGGCGATCTTGGTGGCGACGACCAGTGAGTCGCGGCGCTGATGCTTCAGCCAGGAGCCGATATAGCTCTCGGTGCGTCCCTGGGTCTCGGCGCGCGGCGGAACCGGATACATCTCGGCGGCATCGATGAAGTTCACCCCTCGCGATACCGCATAGTCGAGTTGAGCGTGGGCATCCGCTTCGCTGTTCTGTTCACCGAAGGTCATCGTGCCCAGGCTTAACGCCGACACTTTCAAATCGCCGGCACCCAATTGCCTGTATTCCATATTCGCCCCTTTGAAGTTTCCGCGGCTATTTTAATCCAGATGGAATATTTAGTTTTCCACTTCGCCGTGCTAGCATTCGCAGCATGAAAATGCCTGTCCTGTTCGTTTCACATGGTGCACCGACTTTACCGCTGGAGCCCGGTGACACCGGCGCGGCGTGGCGGAAATTGGGAGAGCAGATACCCAAACCATCCGCCATCCTGATGATCTCCGCGCATTGGGAATCGCACATTCCAACCGTCAGCCGTGCCGTGCATCCGGAAACCATACACGACTTCAGCGGTTTTCCGGCCGAGCTGTACAAGCTGCAATATCCCGCACCCGGCGCGCCGGAAATGGCGCAATCCGTAGCGCTTGCGCTGCAACAGGCGGGCATTCCGGTGCAATTGGACGACACGCATGGCCTGGACCACGGTGCCTGGGTACCGCTGAGCCTGATGTACCCGAAAGCAGATATCCCGGTCGCGCAACTCTCGCTGCAGCCTGACAGAGACCCGGCATGGCACATCGCGTTGGGTCGCGCGTTGCGTCCGTTGCGCGAGCAGGGCGTGCTGATCATCGGCAGCGGTTCGATCACGCACAATCTGCGCGCACTGTTCAAACATCCGCAGGGGGCGTCCGCTCCCGACTGGGTGACCGAATTCTGCGACTGGATGGCGGAGAAAATCGAAGCAGGGGATATGGCCGCGCTCAGTGACTATCGCGCTCGGGCGCCTCATGCCGTGCAGAATCATCCCACCGATGAACACCTGTTGCCGCTGTTCGTGGCACTCGGCGCGGTGGAAAAATCAGACAGCGCCCGGCATCTGAATCGTGTGATGACCTACGGCCTGCTGGCGATGGATATGTGGTTGTTTGGCTCAATGTAGGAGCGGGCCCTGCGCGTGTTGTTGGGGCTGTGTCAACTTTGCACTCAACTTGTTGAGTAGCAAATTGCCTGACTTTGTTATTAGCCCCTTACAACCACGGCGGTGCAAACTCCGTCCAGCCTTTGGCTGGAAACGGATTTGCCTACCCCTGCGGTGTACCTCTTGCGGGTGCTGCCCGCGAATAAGATGTTCGCGGGCAGCTTCGACAGGCTCAGGACAGGCATCCCGCTCCTGCAGATTCTTCGCAATTTTCTTCAATGCCTCGTTCAGACAAATCCGTCAGCGCTACCCGCCGCGCATTTTCCAGATTCACATAGTGCTTCACCATGGCATCATCCTCATAACGAGATGACGCTGCTATATTTCAAATGCCAACAGACTCTAATCAGTACAGCAGCCCCAACACCGATGCGCGTATTACTGCAGCTGTCTTGTTGCTGGCATTCAATTTGACCAAAGCATTATTTATATGGAAATTGACTGTGCGTTCGGCGATTCTCAGTATGTCTGCCACCTCGCCGGAGGTCTTGCCTTCGGCAGTCCAGCGCAACACCTCGATTTCCCGTTTCGAAAGTGTGACTTCGGCTTCGGGTAGCATGCTGGAAGTCAGGCACTGCGACATGCCGAAGTGGGCTACTTGCGCCAGCCAGCTCATTTCCGGGGTCTTGGCGCGCAACTCGCTGTCCGACAAATCTTCCTGCGAACGTGACAATGTCAGCATGCCGATAATGCCCTGCGCGTCCCGGCTGGATTGCACCCAGCCATAATCCAGCCCGTGCGCTTTGGCGTCTTCCCACAGATTCCTTGCTGAGGAAAACAATTCATCAGACCAGACAAATGGCATGGTTGATCGAATGCCACGTACTACTGACGGGTCAATCGCAAGATAATTCTGTTCTTGATAACATTTTTGCCAGCCGATCGAATAATTGCTGAACACCTCAGTTTTTGGCGCGGAGATTGGTAGCGGCATGCGTATGCCATAAGAACAATAATCGAAGCCCAGTCCTCGTGCCATGACAGTGAGTTGCAGAAACAAATCCGCCGCTGTGGGGCTGTTCAACAACAGCTGAACCTGATCTTCCTGCCAAGTTTTCATAGTTAATCCACCGTGAAAATGACGATGTGTTTCAGCATTTGAGTTTTGCCTGTCAAGGCTGACAGACCTGATAAGTTTGACAGTATAATCAGATAGTTGGATTCTGTACTATTACACGCCCAATCCAGACAAACACCAAATACATATACGCCATGAAACTACATAACCCGGAAACTTGCAAGCCCTCACCCGCGTGTGCCTCGATGGCGATTCTTTCCGGTGATGGTTACATACGTTTGAAATTTGAATCGTTCCAACAAACCGAGATAGTGCATTTGATTTCCGGAATGGACGACGACCGCCCTGCAACCAGCGGGGCAGGAGCCTACGTTTCCGCAATCACGGGGTACACCGAGTGGATAAGCAATTCGTCGCCTCAAATCACGATTGGTTGGGACTGGAAATTGACAGGTGTGCAAGGGACAGCACGCCTTATTCATGACGGGGTTCCGGGCAGCAATCTGATGTTCGTGGATCAACACGGCCATGACCATGGTTCAGAGCAAACACAAAAGCTGCTGCTGGCCTGGCTGGATGTCTTCAATTGGCAAACGGCAACGTTAAGAGCCATCAGTATTTGATCATTACCTGTCAACTTTGACAGTTGTTAGGGTTAGCCAAGCAAGCTCAAATGAGGCCAGCGATTTTGCGGCTGATTTTTTGGGAATGTGATGAATATAATATCTGGTACTGCGGGTAGTTTGATGGGCGCTTACCAACAGGTGGCATCCTATCGGCACAAGGTTTTTGTCGAGAATCTGGGCTGGGATTTGCACTCGCCGGGCGGCCTTGAACAGGATCAATTCGATCGTCCGGATACGGTCTATGTAGCGGCGCGCGACGACGTGGGCGAAATATGCGGCTGCGCCCGATTGTTGCCGTCCACACGTCCCTATCTGCTCTCCGAAGTTTTTCCGCAATTACTTAACGGTGCCACGCCGCCAAGCTTGCCTGATGTCTGGGAGCTCTCACGTTTTGCAACCATTAACTTTAACTCACCCGATTTATCCCCGTTGCGGCAGATGTCTTCGGATATAACGTTAGATTTACTGTATGCAGTCGTAGATTGCGCGGCTAAACATGGGGCGAAGCGGCTGATCACCGTCACTACACTTGGTGTGGAGCGATTGTTACGCAACACCGGTTTACAAACACACCGTGCCGGGCCGCCGATGAAGATTGATGGGCATTTGATTATTGCAAGCTGGATCGAAGTGAGCGACTCAGCCTCGTCCAGACGCATCTAAAATTTTGCATGGGCCGACACCGGATGGATGACGCTTGGCAGGCAGCGATCTTTCTCCGTGAAGCTTATTTTATTGTCAATCACTGAAAGCAGGACACCATGCAAACTTAACAAAGGTAAACAGAGAGCGGCGAAAACCGCGAACTGTTGAAATTTGCCTTGGGAAATGAGAGATACGGCATAAACATTCTCAAGGTATAGGAAAACCCATCGAAAGTTGGGGACTCAAAGTTACCGGTCTAAGGAGTCATTTTTATGATTCTATGACAGCGGGATTGCTAGATTCGGGCGTATTCTTTTGTTTCGCGCTTACCTGCCTTTCCTCAGCTTTGCCCCCAGCATTTTCGATGATTGGATTGTGATTCTGTTTGAATCTCGGGGAGGCTGTCGTGGGAACATTTGTAGACCAAGCTAAAGTAACTACTGTTGGCGTGTTGGGTTTCGATGGCGCGGAATTCAATTTGATTCGCAATGTACTGAAGATTTCCACCTGCCGTCCACAGGGCGGTTACGAAATATACGCAGGCGTCAATGCAATCAATTGCGAGCTCCTGATCGTGAACGTAGACGATGAAAGCGCCTCGGCAAGCTTGCGATCAGTTTCGGGGGAGCAAAATTCGACGGTGAAGTTGCTGGTTTTCAGTACGGAACCGATGCACGCTGCGGGCGCCCCTTATTGTTTGCGTCCGCTAAGTCCGCTCAAGTTGCTGAAACTACTGGATCAGCTTGTCCTCGAGAAGCGCTTGCATGAACCCGACCATCAAATCTTCTCAGGCAAAGATACAGCTGAGCCGGCCCGCGCTAATGATTGGGATGAGCTGGTTGACCCCACCACAATGCTTGGTTTTCCCAAAACGCGGCGTGCACTGGTCGTCGACGACAGTCCCACCGTGCGCAAACAACTCGAACTCGAACTGGAAGCTTCAAATATTCACGTCGACTTGGCCGAAACCGGAGAGACCGGCCTCGATCTGATGGGGAAGCATTTTTACGACATCATTTTTCTCGATGTAATGCTCCCGGGTGCCGATGGCTACCAGGTCTGTAAAAATATCAAGAAGAATCCCCAGCGCAAGCAGACACCCGTAGTCATGCTAACCAGCAAATCGTCGCCCTTCGACCGTGTGCGTGGCTCGTTGGCGGGGTGCGATACCTATCTGACCAAGCCCGTTGATTATCAGGAATTCAAGCAAGTGCTGGAAAAATATGCAGTGTAAGCGAACGTCAGGCGCAGCATATAAGCAAGGGGTATGACAAAGAATGAAGCAGCAGACGGGCAATTTGAAAATTTATGGCGGTTCGAGATTGCTGAGAGTAACGGTTGATTCATGTAGCGGTAGTACGGTGCTAAGTATTTCGTAATTTCAGGTCTTAATGTCTATACAAGGAGAAACAAAATGTTATCCAAGAAAGCTCTGGCAGTTGATGATTCCGCCGCTGATTTGGCCAATATCAAAAATATATTAAGCGATGCAGGTTGTCTGGTCGTGACTGCAAGCTCCGGAAAAGAGGCAATTGAAAAAGCAAAATCCGAAAGGCCTTCAGTCATATTTCTGGATGTCGTCATGCCCGACATGGACGGTTATGAGGCGTGCAGGCAGTTGTCGCAGGATGCAGTCACCAAGGGAATTCCCGTGGTGTTTGTGACCAGCAAGGGACAAAAGGCAGACAAGGTGTGGGGCGAACTGCAGGGTGCCAAGGGTCACGTGTCGAAGCCGTATACCGCCGATCAGATCGTCGATCAATTGAAAAGTCTGGCCTGAAAAACAGACGCCAACCATGATGGAAGAAACCTGTTCAAGCGTATCGGCCGTACCCAGCGGGATGGAACTGGACGAATGGTTGATGCCCGAGGCTGCTCTGGAGCGGTTAGAACTTCCGGCGGAAATGGTGATGGTCGCCATCGAAGAGGAGAAGCTCGTCCGCTATGGATTCAGGGTGTCCACCCTGGGTTTCCTGATCAAGCCGGGTTGCACCAGTGAAGTGCTGCATAAGCCCGATATTTGGGAACTTCCGGGCTCATCTTCGTGGTTGCTGGGGTTGGTCAATCTGCGCAGCAACCTGGTTCCGGTATTCGATTTGAGCCAGTTATTCGATTTGCCGCCGCGCGATGCTGCAGCGGCGCAACTGGTGCTGGTAATCGACGGGGGCGACAAAGCGGTAGGCATGCTGATTGACGACTACCCCAAGCCTCTTTTCGACATGAATTTTTTTCCCGGCTTGCCGCAATTGCCGGGGGAACTGCAGGCTCATGTAAGCGGCGGCTATATGAAAGGTGACAGCGTCTGGCTGGAATTCGACCACGAATCATTTTTCGAAAACCTGGTGCACGCTGAACAATAGCAAGAATGTTGCCGATAAACGAGCAAGTAACGGATTTCAAAACCGGATTCGACCAGACTCGAACAAGCGTAACGTGACCAAGTGTAATGCAGGGCGAAAATTCATTCGCATTGATCCAAATGTATTTTTGCCATTAAACGAAGAGGTAAATAAATGTTCAAGAACACATCAATCGTAACACGCCTGATTTTTCTGGTGACTGCCATCACCGTGCTGATGCTGGGCACCATCATCTATGCCACTACTAATGGCCTGCATGCTATGCAGCGTCTGAACGCCGATATGCAGTTGACCATCGATAACGTTCAGGCCTTCGACACGATTAACTACATGATGTCCCGCCAACGATACAGGTTGCTGGATGGGGCGATGAGTTCCGATCCGGCCTATGCGGCAAAGAGGGCCGAGGAGTTCCTGAATAATCGTTCCGTTATTACGGATGCGTCGAAAGAGTATGAGGCCACGCTGCAGGACGACAAGCAGCGCGAGCTGCTCGGGGTGTGGAAAACGCATCGCGCCGCCTACGCGAAAGAGGGTAACGACCCCCTGGTGGCTGATTTGCAGGCCGGGAGAATGGCCGAAGCCGCAAAGCTATCGACTGGAATTGCTGCCAAATTGTATGAGCCCATCAACACCGATATCGAAAACATCCGCAATTACAACCTCGAGCTGCAGGAAAAAAAGACCGCGGAAGTGAAGGCTGCGACCTTGCATACGCAATACCTCTCCATCGCGCTGGTGATCGCGCTTGCCGCGATCACCGGTTTGCTGGCATGGACCATTATCCGCACCATTTCCGGTTCTCTCAACACGCTGCGCGCAACCATCTCCAGGATTGCATCGGGTGATAGCAACGCTCGCGCAAACCTGAAGACCCAGGACGAACTGGGGTTGCTGGCAAAGCAGTTCGACAAGATGATGGACGAACGCGAAGCGGTGCAGGAGGCAATCAAGAAGGAAAACGACGACCTGAACTCCTCGGTGATGTCATTGCTGCAGGCGGTAGCGCAACTGGCGAAGAAGGACTTGACCATACACGTTCCGGTGAGCGAGAACGTGACCGGGGCAATTGCCGACGCGCTTAATCTGCTCACCAATGAAACGGCGAAGGTGATGGCGAACGTGAACAATATTTCGGCAGACGTTACCAAGGCTTCCATGACAGTGCAGGCAAAGGCCGAGACGCTGCTTGCCGGGGCAGAGAAGGATCGCGACGAGGCCGACCGAACTGCGGCTTCGCTGGACTCGGCTGCTCAATCGATGCATGACATTGCGACCTTGGCGCAGGCTTGCAACGCCGTCGCCGACCAAGCGATCAAGTCGACGCAACTGGCGCTTAACACGGTGAACAGCACGGTTAGCGGCATCAACAGCACGCGTGAAGTTATTCGCGAAACGGAAAAACGGATCAAGCGGCTAGGCGAGCGTTCACAGGAAATTTCCGGTGTGGTGAATTTGATCAATGTGATTGCGGAACGTACCCACATTCTGGCCCTTAACGCCAGTATGCACGCCGCATCTGCGGGTGAAGCGGGACGCGGATTCGCGGTGGTGGCGGATGAAGTGCAGCGGCTGGCCGAAAACGCACGCCAGGCCACGCAACAGATTTCAGCGCTGGTGAGCAACATCCAGATGGAAACCACGGACACCGTCAGCACCATGAATAACGCCATCACCCAGATTGTGGAAGGCAGCCGTTTGGCCGAGCAAGCCGGCGAGCAAATGCAGATCACGCAGCAAAACACCGCCGAGCTGGTGGATTCGGTCAGACAAATCGCCACCACGTCGGAGATTCAGGCCAAGGCAGGGCAAACGCTGCGGGACAGTGCCGTTCAGATCAAGAAAAGCAGTCAGCAGGCAACGGATCAGTTGCATGAACAGGCTGCGCAAACTTCCAATCTGCTGGATTACGCCAAGCAACTTCTGGGGGCGGTACGTGTATTCAAGCTCCCCGCCTGAGACGGTTGGATCGACGATGACCAACAACCGGGGATGCCACGGATATGCTTAAGCAGCTTCTGATGCATTTCAGCAAGGTCGCGGCCGAGCCGCTCGACGAATTGTGGAGCGTTGCTGCCGGCGATGCATTGCTGAATAGTAACGCCAGCGAAATTGAGTCATTGCTGGACCGATACTCGGATTTGATGCTCCGGATAGGTACAGCTGCTGCCGATTGGAAGCTGGATGGTTTGCAATCCATCAGCATGAGGGTTATAGAAAATCTTCAGGTTTTCCAGCGCGAAAAGAGGGCGATCAGCCGCACGGAATCCGATTTGCTTTCGGTTTTGGCCGAGTTGCTGTTGGCCTATGTAATGAGCGAGGGAGACAGGCAGGCAGGCGAAGCGCTGGTCCAGCACCTGACGCAGGTTGGCTGGGCATGCCCGTTAAATGAAGCAGACGCGAGTGCGTTGCGGAACATGCTGGCCGAGATTCCGGCCCAGACGGAAGAGCCGGCCGCCAGCGTCGCAGAAACTTCCCGGGCGACCCCGGAACCGGCATCCGCTCCAGAGCCTTTGCCGCCTTCACATGTGCAAAAAGTAGACGGCGAAATGCTGGTCATGCTGGGCAAGGAATTTGCCCGCATGGACGACCAACTTCTGGGAGATCTTGCGGCCATTGTTGACCCGCAGCTTTCCGCGGACGCCAGGCTGGGGGCGCTCGGCAACTATGTGGAACTTCTGCAGCGGCTTGCCGTCGCGGCCAATTCGATCGAAATGGCTGCACTCGGCGCGGTATTTGCGCGCTTGGCATACACGCTGTCTGTGATCGAAGAGCTTCTTCCCGAACAGAACGAATTGCTGCAACAATTGCCCGCCCTCGTTGCCGCCTACCTGGCCACGCCCGCCGATGAAGGTGCGGGCGCTGCCTTGGCCGGTTTGCTGGCCGATGCGGCCTGGCGCACGCCGGTTGACAAGGATGCCCTGCCGCGATGGGTGGAGTCTCTCGTCAATATCGATATCGTTGCAAGCAAAAAAACAGAAACTGAACGCCAGACCCGCGCCAACGCCGAGGATGTTTCCATTGCGCTGCCGGACGATATCAACCCGGAATTGCTGGATGGCCTGTTGCAGGAATTGCCCGTGCAAACCGCTGCCTTTACCTCCGCAATCGAGCGTCTGGCAACCGGCCAAGGCAGCAGCATGGATGTGGAACGTGCCATGCGCGCGGCTCACACGCTCAAGGGAGCTGCCAATACGGTGGGGGTGCGCGGCATCGCCAACCTGACTCATCACATCGAAGATATCCTGCTTGCATTGTCAGAAGCCGGGGCAATTCCCGACCGCTCGCTCGCCGGCACATTGACCAATGCCGGCGATTGTCTCGAAGCAATGAGCGAGGCCTTGATGGGCGTTGGTTCCGCACCCGAGTTGGCACTGGAGGTGCTGCAAGAGGTGCTGGACACCGCCAATCGCATCGATAGGGAAGGCGTTTCCGCCGCCACCCGGAGCGAAGCCGCAGTACAGCCGGAAAAACTCATGCAGCAAAGCAAATCGGAGACGCCGCCACTGCAGGTAAATGTGCTGCACGTGCCGGCACCCGTGGTGGATGAGTTACTGCGTCTGGCAGGCGAAACATTGATTTCAAATTCACAGATAGAGGAACGTCTGCGCCTCACCTCGCAACAGTCCGGCGACATTGAGCGTCAACTGCATTCATTCCAGCAACTGGTTGCCGAACTGGAGCATCTGGTCGACGTGCGGGGAATGGCTGCGCCTGAACGGAAAATGCGCGACGAGGGAGATTTTGACCCGCTGGAATTCGAAGACTTCAGCGAACTTCATACGGTCACCCGGCGCCTGGTCGAGGCTGCAAGCGACGCGCAGCAAATGCAGACGCAGGTGAACGAGCAACTGCATACGCTGGGGGAGCTGCTGGAAGCGCAGCAGCGATTGCACAAGGACAGCCAGCATGCCGTGATCCGTACACGTCTGGTTCCGGTCAGCAGCGTGGTATCGCGTTTGCAGCGCAGTGTTCGACAAACGTCGCGCCTGCTGGACAAACAGGTAAAGCTGGAGATCAAGGGGGACAACACCAGCATCGACAGCAATGTGCTGAATGAATTGCTGGATCCGCTGATGCATATATTGCGCAATGCCGTCGACCATGGCATCGAGACGCCCGCGGTGCGCGCGGCCCTGGGCAAACCGGCAACCGGCAATATCGAACTGAGTTTTGAACGTAAAGGCAACAGCATCGTCGTTCGCTGCAAAGACGATGGCGCAGGGCTGGACTATGACGCGATCAGGCGCAGTGCCGAAAACAAGGGCATGCTGGTCGAGTCCGAGCATGAACCGTCGCCCGATGAGCTCTCCCGTTTAATCATGGTTAGCGGTTTTTCCACGCGTGAGGATACGACCCAGATATCGGGGCGCGGCGTCGGCATGAATGTGGTGTACAGCCGGGTACTGGACATGAAAGGAACACTGGCGCTGAATTCGGAGAGTGGCGCCGGCTTAACCGTCGAATTGCGCCTGCCCGCCACACTGCTGTCAGCCCACACCCTGGTGGTGCGTCATCGCAACAAGCTGATTGCGGTTTCCAGCCATGGTGTGGAAGATATTCACTATGTCACCGCAGACCAGATCGAACAGATCGGTACGCAGCAGGTTTACCGTGTCGGCGATACCGTGCATACCCTGGTCAGGTTGGAAAGCTTGCTGGACCTGCCCGGCGACCGCCGCGAGGCGGAACGGCTCGGCTTCCCCGTGCTGCTAGCACGTGCCGAAAACGGCGTGGCCAAAGGCGTGCGGGTGCAGGAAGTGGTCAGCGGCCAGGAAGTGGTGCTGAAAAACTTTGGACGCTATGTGCCAAAGATCACCGGCACTGTGGGTGCGGTAATCCTGGGTAACGGCGCTGTGGCTCCGGTAGTCGACCTGGTGGAACTGCTGCGCACGCCGGCGCAGCGCCAACAACGCGGGCATTTGCCATCCGCCAGCGCGCAGGCGCTGTCGGGAACCGGCGAAGATTCCGCGGGAGCGCTCACCGCGCTGGTGGTAGACGATTCGCTCAGCGCGCGCCGCGCCGCCTCCGCGGTCATGCAGGATGCGGGTTATCAGGTGCGGACCGCAATCGACGGGCTGGAAGCGGTGAACATGCTGCAGCGATTTGTGCCCAGCGTGATCCTGGTCGACATGGAGATGCCCCGCATGAACGGCATCGAACTGACCGCTCATGTGCGCGATTCGGCGCGCACGAAAGATGTACCGGTAATCATGATCACGTCGCGTTCCACCGAGAAACACCGCAGAATGTGCAAGGATGCCGGGGTGAACGTCTACCTTACCAAACCGTACAGCGATGACGTATTGATCGATCACGTTCAACGGCTGGTGCACGCATGAGCACGGCACGCTTCCCCTTGGCCAGCGAAGGCATGAACGCATCTGCCGCTGTGTTGACCATGGATGGCCTGAACCTGCTGTTCCGGCAGAGCGATATTCGCGCGCTGGAATCAGCTTCCGCTTTGGACAGCAATGCCCCCAAGCAAGAAAGTGTCGGCTGGATCAGCTATATGCGCCAGCGCTGGCCGGTCTATTGCCTGTCCGACCAGCTTGATTTGCTAAGCGATGTGCCGCCTGCACGACGCACCTGCGCCTTGCTGCCGATCGGGACCGAATTTTTCGGGGTGCTGTGCGATGACGCGGCCATCATCAAACCTGACGCAAGGAAACGCCATGAAGTGCCGGTCGCCATGAAGAATGCGAATACGCCAATTCTGGAGTTGCTCCCGTCCGGCGACAAGCTGCTGTGTGTGAGCAACCCGAGCCGACTGGCGGCATACATTGAACACCTGGTTCACAAACAATCGTTACCTGTGGAATTGCCATGTCTCGCATGAATGCATGGTTGCTGGAGTTCGGCGGCGATTGCCGTGCGGCGGTTGGAACGCGTGAGTTGTTGCATCTGGTTGATGCTCCCGTCACCTTTGCCGTTCCGGGCTCCCCCGAGTATTGCCGCCGCGTAGTGATGTGGCAGGAGCGCCTGTTGCCGGTGATGGATATCGCGACGAGAGTCGGCTCGGCTTCTCGCCAAGCGCCATTTCTGGCCGTGATCGGCTATCAGCAGCAACGCGGGGAATACCCGCATTTCGGCGCGCTCATGTTGTCCTCTCCGCCCAGGCAGCTGGACGTAAGCGATGAGCAGGCATGCCGGCTGCCGGACGAGGACGGTGTCTGGCGGGAATTGTCAATTTCCTGCTTTGAGCATCAGGGTTCACCGGTACCGGTGCTGAATCTATGCCGCATCTTCAGCAACGCGCCGCGACCATGATGCAAGTTTTAGTCAAGCGATCGCCATGCTGTAATCCGGCAGTCGCCGCGGATTTTCGCATGGCAGGTAAACACAGGCGTTGTTCCAGCGACGATGCACTAAACAAGGAGAAATCGATTATGAATAGTACAGTCCGGCAGTCATCGCTAACCGATCACGATCTGGTATCGTTGCGGATGAAAGTTGAAATACTCGCGCGTGCAGCGGGTACCGCGATCATGGATATTTATCACGGGGAAGATTTCGGCGAGACCAGCAAGGCCGACAATTCTCCCCTCACCCTGGCGGATCTGGCTGCGCACAGGGTGATTGTGGACGGTCTGAGCAGATTCGCTCCGCAATACCCCATTCTTTCCGAAGAAGCTGCCGATATTTCCTATGCCGTGCGCAGCCAATGGGCCAGTTTCTGGTTGGTCGATCCGCTGGACGGGACCAAGGAGTTTCTGAAACGCAACGGCGAATTTACGGTCAACATTGCGCTGGTCGAACACGGCGTTCCGGTACTGGGCGTCGTTTACGCGCCGGTGCTGGATGTCTGCTACTTCGCCGCACGCGGCACTGGCGCCTTCGTACAGCGAGGCGACGCTGCTGTGCAAGCCATCCGGGCCGAGGCGCATGCTGCCGATTCCGCCATCAAGGTTGTTGCCAGCCGTTCGCATAGCGATGCACGCACGGCGGCGTTGCTGCAAAAACTTGGAAATCACGAATGTATCAGCATGGGCAGCTCACTCAAGCTCTGCCTGATTGCCGAGGCGGCTGCACATTTCTACCCGCGTCTGGGACCCACCATGGAATGGGATACCGCGGCAGCGCATGCTGTGGTCACCGAAGCTGGCGGCATGGTTTGCAATATCGATGAACAGGCGCTGCGCTATAACAAAGAAGATATGCACAATCCGGAGTTCCTGGTGCTGGCCAACTCCAATACCGCTTTGTTGGAGTTGCTGAATGGCTATCAGTATTCCACGAGCCTTTAGTTACCAGATTGAAGTGTCCGGCTGGGAATCGGGCAAGTTACTTGAGGTTATTGATTGGCGCGATTTCATTCTGTTTTGCCGTCGCAGCCAGTTTGTTGTCAATTCAAGGAGACGATATTGAATACCGAGCGAGTTTCACTGTGGACGCTGTTTGTTCTTTTTTTTCGAATCGGCAGCACGGCTTTTGGCGGATTCATGGCGTTGATCGCAGTGGTTCAAAGTCATGTGGTGGAACGCCGAAAATGGCTTTCGCACGATGAGATACTGGATGGTGTATCGCTGGCAACAGTGTTGCCTGGGGCGATCGCAGTGAACGCAATCGTTTATGTCGGTTATCGACTGCGCGGTCTGCCGGGTGCACTGGTCTGTACCGCCGGCGTGATCCTGCCGGATTTTCTGATCATGCTTGCCTTGAGTGCGGCATATTTCACCTGGGGGCAGATACCGGCGGTAGGCAGGCTATTCATGGGGTTCCTGCCGGCGGTTGCGGCAATTATTCTGGTTGCTGCCTGGAACATGGGACGCAAGACCATAAAAGGAGTTCCCGAGGCATTGATCTCGCTGATCGCGGCGGCACTGATGGTATGGCACGGCAGCTTCGCCGTATCGCTATCCATCATCGTCATGTCTGGAGCGGCAGGCTGGCTGATATTTCGGGAAAAGCGCGTGGCGGGCAACAGCAATTCTTCCGGCGAATCTAAAAATCCAGGCAGGTCATTGAGTGTATTTGCCGCCCCATTGGCGCTTGCAAGTCCGTTCTGGAGCGTCAATACAATCATGCTGCTCAAACTGTTCACAACTTTCGCCGGCATGAGCCTGCTCCTGTTCGGCGGCGGGTATGTATTCATTCCCCTGATGCAGCATACGGTAGTAGAAAGTACTGGCTGGTTGACGCGACAAGAATTCGTCGATGCCATCGCCATGAGCCAGATAACGCCGGGACCTATCGTTCTGAGCACGGTGTTCATCGGATACAAGGTGGCAGGCTTGCCAGGCGCGTTGGCCGCAACTCTTGGCATCTTTCTGCCGCCGGGTATTCTGATGCTCATCGGAGCGCATGTATTGAATCGCATCAAGCAATCCGTGGTAATCAAAGCCGTACTGCGCGGCATACGCCCTGCGGTCATTGGCATGATCGTTTCAGCCGTCATCGCCGTTGGAATGACGGCCCAGCAGAATTGGGTTTCGCTGCTTATCTTTGCAGCCGCATTGCTTGCCCAGCTGAAATTCAAGGTTGATGTGGTGTGGGTCATACCGGCTGCGGGACTGGCTGGATTGTTGATGTACTGACTCCAGGCGAACCCAATTTAACCTCATCGTGCACAACAACCACAATTTGGTGATCAACATGACTGGACATAGCAAACTCGCTTTATATGCCACAACATTGCAACTTGATGATGCACTGATTGCACCATACGGAGGCAGCCTGGTGCAGGCCTTCGTGCCCAAGCAGGATCAGCAGGATCTGCATGCGCGTCTGCCGCTGCTGAAACGCATCGATATCTCCGCGCGCGAATTGATCGATCTGGAATTGATCGCAAGCGGAGCCTACAGCCCGCTCACCGGGTACATGGACAAGCACACCTACGCGAGCGTGCTTGATTCGGCCGTTCTTCCGAATGGCATGCCGTGGGGACTGCCGGTCACGCTGGCTGCAACAGATGAAGTGGCCAACTCGCTGGCCGTGGGACAGGGTGTGGCGCTGTATAAGGATGGCGAGGCGGTGGGTGTCATGCTGATCGCCGACATCTTTCCATGGGATGCGGAGGGCGAAGGACGTATCTTTGGCGAGACCGAAGAGGAGTCTCCCCAAATAGCCGAACGCAAAGCGCGCAAAGCCACGCATCTGCTGGGAGGCGTGGTTTCGATGCTGATTTCACGCTCCGCCGAGCAACGGCTGAACAATCATCATTGGCCAAACGATTTGCGCAATCTGCACGTGCAGAAACAATGGAACAAGATTGCGGCGATACATCTGCAAAACCCATGGCAACGCAGCGACGAATACCTGTTGAAATGCGCGCTCGAGGCATCCGATGCCCTGCTGCTGCACAGCAGCACAGAGACCGAGCGCACGCAGGACAGTTTGCTGTCGTCCGTATTGAAAGGCGCCAGCCGCCTGTTGTTGGACAACTACATTCCAAGCAATCGCGTGCTGGAAAATCCTGCGCCGGATGGTTATTTTCACCATTCAATCCGCGCGATTCTGCAGCATGCAATTTTTAGCCAGAATTACGGTTGCGAGAGCATTTTTCTGCCTGCGCAAGAAAAAGTCGCCTACTCGCAGCAAGATCTGACCAATGCATTCGCCGAAGCCCGTCAGCATGGCCTGGCTATCCGGTGCGTATTTCTCGACCAGCCTTTTCACTGCGACCTGTGCGGCGGCATTGCCACAGAGAAATCCTGCCCGCATGGCGCTGCGGGACGCATCGTTTTCAGCGATTCCGATATTGCTGCCCAGCTAAAACACGGCAAGAGTCTGCCGCCTACGGTTGCCCGACCGGATGTGGCACGAGCAGTCGCGCGGGGCATGGCAAACAAGACAGACCCGGGCGACATCACCGGCAAATTCCTGTTCCCGCATGTCTCCGAAGTCAGCCGTGACCTGATCGAATCGTTGGCCGGGCATAGATCCGGCGTTCTCTGGATGACCGGTCTGTCTGGCTCCGGAAAATCGACCATAGCCCATCGCATCGAACGTGAATTGATGATGAGCGGTCATCGCGTATACGTGCTGGATGGCGACACCCTGCGCACCGGACTGAATAGCGATCTGGGCTTCGGCGGAGCGGCGCGGCGCGAAAATTTGCGGCGCGCCGCCGAAGTGGCCAAGGTACTGGTCGAAGCAGGCCTGATCGTCATCGCCTCGTTCATCTCGCCTTTCAGCGCCGAAAGAGAAATGGTGCGCAAAATTGTTGGCGCGAATTTCTATGAGGTGTATGTCGAAGCAACACTGGGCACCTGCGAAGAGCGCGACCCCAAGGGGTTGTACAAACGAGCACGCGCGGGAGTCATCCCCAACTTCACCGGCATCAGTTCACCGTATGAAGCCCCCGAGCATCCGGATCTGCGCCTGAACACCAGTCAACTCAGCCTGGACGAGTGCGTCATGCAGTTTCACGAATTTATTGCACAGGTCAAGTTGTCGCGTGCCGACGGCCATAGCCGTCAATACGCCATGCGCAAAAAAGCAATTAACGCGTAATTTTTTAACCAAGTAATCCACGGAGGAGAAGATATGCCGATATTCATGATAGGTACGCAGCGCTCAGGGTCCAATTTGTTGCGCTTGATGATGAATCAACTTTCTGAAATTGCCGCTCCGCATCCGCCGCATATCCTGCAGCGCATGATGCCGCTCGAGAAAGGTTACGGCAACCTTTCCAAAGTCGCGAATTTCAAACAAATGGTTGACGATGTCTGCAGGCTGGTTGAACTCAATCCGGTTCCATGGGAGGGCGTGAAGCTCGTCCGCAAGGACGTGGCAGCGCGTTGCCGCAATCGCTCGGTGGTTGCAGCGTTTGGTGCGGTATACGATGTGATGGCCGAACAAGTCAATGCAGATACCTGGTGTTGCAAAAGTCTCGCCAACATCAACTACCTGAAGGAACTTGAAGAATATCATGCCGACGCGGCCTGCTATATTTATCTCTACCGAGACGGACGCGATGTCGCCTTGTCATTCCGCAAGGCAGCGGTGGGCGAAAAGCACACCTACCATATTGCCAAAGAATGGGGCGCCACGCAGCGCATCGCGTTGACGAACCGCAAATATATCGATCCCAAGCGTTTCTACAACCTCAGTTATGAGACCCTCACGGGCGCGCCCCAAATCGCGATGCGCGGCTTGTGTGAATTCCTTGGCGCAACCTACACAGACTCCATGCTGGATTTTCACGAATCCGACGATGCCAAGCGCGCCGCCAGCGCCAGCGAGCTATGGGGGAATGTAGTTAAGCCGGTCATGACGGACAACACCAATAAGTTCCTTCGTGAGATGAGCGGTGAGGACATACGCATATTCGAACTGGTCGCCGGCGATGTACTGGACGCGCTGGATTACAAACGATTCCATACCGAAATTGGCGAAACTAAGGTCTTTACTGCTGATGAAATCAAGCATTTCGATGCGGAGAACCAGCGGCTTAAACAAGAAGTGCTGAGCAAATTAGATCCGGAAGACATGAAGCGCCGGGATCAGCAGGCCGCGCACCTCCAGAAAATTAAGGACAGGCAGGCCAATAATGCACTGGTGTCCGTATAGTCCGGAAATTTAGTTCGCGCATACTATCTGCAATGGAAAAATGCCGCTAAACGCTAGCGGTTCCGGAGAGTTGTGTGCGGAGCTCTGAATTAATGCACATTGGCACAATGTACTTTGAGTAGCTGTTAGGTAGTGCGCATGGCTGATAACGGTAGTTCAAGGCAGACGATTGATTGCAGGGCACGCCCGCTCCCGACTGGGTGGCAGAATTCTGCGACTGGACGGCGGAGAAAATCGAAGCAGGGGATATGGCCGCGCTCAGTGACTATCGCGCTCGGGCGCCTCATGCCGTGCAGAATCATCCCACCGATGAACACCTGTTGCCGCTGTTCGTGGCGCTTGGCGCGGCGGAAAAATCAGACAGCGCCCGGCATCTGAATCGTGTGATGATCTACGGCCTGCTGGCGATGGACGCGTGGCTGTTCGATCCATTGTAGGAGCGGGCCCTGCGTGTGTTGTTGGGGCTTTAGCCCCTTACAACCACGGCGGTGCAAACTCCGTCCAGCCTTTGGCTGGAAACGGATTTGCCTACCCCTGCGGTGTACCTCTTACGGGTGCTGCCCGCGAATAAGGTGTTCGCGGGCAGCACCCGCTCCTACAGACCTTCTGCTATTTCTTTCAATGCATCCGGTGATAAGCTGACCAGCGGGACGCGCTGTGCCTTGTCGAGATTCACATAGTGCTTCGATGTCGCGCGAAAATAACTGGGGTCGTAATGCAGCGTGAGCAATTCCGCGACCATGGCTGCGAAATCTCCGGCGCGGACCATTGCACTCCAATGCTCCAGCTGTTTCGCGCCGTGAAAGCGGTACAGCGGTTTAAGGTGCTCGATAAAAATTTCCGGATTCTCGGTGTAGTGGCGGTAATCTTCGAGCAATCCGGCGACGCGCGTGGTCAGCGGCGTTTCCACCAGCAGGCAGGTGCCGGCGTGCATGGCGGCGATGAGCGCCGGGGGCAGGGTGATGAGGCCGATCTTGCTGCTCTCCGCTTCCACGTAAACAGGCCGATCCGGGTCGAATTTCTGCAGTGTTTGCAGCAACGCGCTGTCGAACCACTTCTGTGAAGGCTGTGGCTGTTCGGGCAACCTGCCCAGCACCGAGCCGCGATGCCGGGCCAGCATCTCGAGGTCAAGGACTTGATGATTGGTGTCTGCCAGGGCAGTGAGCAAATGGCTCTTGCCCGAGCCGGTGGGTCCGCAGACCACCCGGAACGTAAAACGCTGCGGCAGTGCCTCAAGTTTGTCCAGCACATCGCGGCGGTAAGTTTTGTAACCGCCTTCCAGCTTGTGCGCAGCCCAGCCAACCTGCGCCAGGATGATGCTCATCGCGCCGCTGCGCTGACCGCCGCGCCAGCAGTAGATCAGCGGGCGCCATGATTTTGGATGGGCATGAAAACGCGCTTGCAGGTGATGCGCGATGTTTTTTGCGATCAGCGCCGCACCGACCTTGCGCGCCTCGAACGGCGACACCTGTTTGTACAGTGTTCCGACGGTGATGCGCTCTTCGTCGCTCAGCACCGGACAATTGATCGCCCCGGGAATGTGGTCCTCGGCGAATTCTGCCGGCGTACGCACGTCGATAATTTCGTCAAAGTCACCCAGCTGTGACAGGTTTGCGGTTCTGAACAACATCGTAGAAGGAAAGATTCGTGTCCGAAGTGAAGTTAACCCGATTGTCGCACGGTGGCGGCTGCGGCTGCAAAATAGCGCCGGCTTTGTTGCAGGAAATCCTGGGAGCAGCAAAGGAAAAGCTGCCGTTTGCCAACCTGCTGGTCGGCACGGAGACCAGCGGTGGCTTGCTGGTAACCGTTGCGCGGGATGGTGTGGATGCGGTGTTGTCAGCTTTCAGGAATGCCGGCTTCGCGCAGGCTGCTGTGATCGGGACGATGAATAGCGGCATAGCTCGCTTGACGGTGAATTTATAGTTATGGCGTAGCGATGCGAGACATTCACGCGTCGCATGGACCGGCTATTTCACAAACCGGTTTGGTTCGGCAGCCTGCACATCCTGCCGTTAAATTTCTGCTTCTTTGCGCGCAGTGATATCCTGTACCGTACCTGCCATCTGAATGACTTTTCCGGTGTCATCAAGTGTCGCCTCACCGCAACTTCGTACATGACGTATGCTGCCATCCGGCCTAACTATGCGATGCTCGCAGTCATACATCCGTCCGCCCAGCATCGCGTCCGCGATTATCCTTTCCACTCTTGCCACATCGTCAGGGTGTATCCCATCCCGAAACAACGCGTAGCTGGGCGTAACGCTTTGAGGCTCAATACCCCACAAGCGAAAGTGTTCATCAGACCACTGCAATTGTGATGTTTCAGGGTTGAAGACTGAACTGCCCAGATGCGCGATTTGTTGTGCCTGGTTCAATCGCTTTTCACTTTGTTTCAGCACCTTCTCGCGATTGACTGCTTCGATGCGCAATTGGATGGTCTCGTTAAAACTTTCCCCGACACGCGCAGCATTCGCGGAGATGAACAGCAAAAACAGCACAACCATTACACACATGGCCAACGAGATCGTCCCGCCTTCTATCCAAAAGCAGGCAGCCAACGGCAGCAGTGCCGGTACCAGAAAGCCGCGTGTGGAAACGCGATCTACGCCCAATGAAGTGATCGCCCCTGCGCTTAATCCGGACAGGACGAAAGCCAGAAAGACTTGGTGGGTTATATCCCCGAAAGGAAACAGCAACACCGCGCCTATTCCCCAGGCTATCCCGGTTTGAATCACGGCGATACGGAAGCGACGCATCCATATCGGCGCACAATTTTCCAGATACTGCTCGCTGCGCTGCCAGGCTACTGCCAACGCCGCTCTGGCAATCAGGATTGCACCGAGGATTACACTCCAGATCAGTAATTTGTGTGGTTCTATCACCGACAACTGCACGCTGACGAGTATCAGTCCAAGCATCGTGTTGATTGCAATTGCCGCAGGCAAACCGGCATATAGCAGCCTGGTCTGCTCCACCAGCAATGCATCCTCCTGCACAGCAATGTCGCTGACGCGTTGTCGTTTCATCGGGTTCACCTTAATGGTTAAGCCCACTGCATTGGCTGTGAATCAATAAAGCAATGACCATGCCATCAATAAAATATAATTGTTTTTTAAAGTGAAAATGATCATGCAGTGCCATTGGATTGCAGATAAAAATTCAAAAATGCCAATTATTCGTCTCCAACTGTCATTTTTATGGCGGCATGCTCAATATCCAAGGGCAACTTTTTATCGATGGATAGATTGTGTTGGATATATTTTCATAACTGAGTTTGGAATCATCGCAACGAATATCTCATCGCGCTACCGCCAGTTCATCCCACTCCGTGGTGTAGCGTTGCGACACATTCACGCGCCGCATGGGCCAGTTTTGCCTGACGCCTTCGCCGAGCAATTGCATCGTCCCGCTGCCCATGCGGCGGTTGATGCGGTCGAGCGTCTCCATCAACGTTGCGGATTTCTGCTGTGCCGCGACATCATCGAACAACGTGCGCGGCCTTGCCGTCGCGGCAATGATCTCGGTGAGCATCACGCCGGCCTTCTGATACGCGTAGCCGCTGCGGTAGATCTGCCGCAAACCGTCCAGGGCGGCACGGCACAGCAGGCGTGTGTCATTGGTGGGCTCGGGCAAGGGCAGCAGCATGGCTGGCTGATATTGATGATCGCCTTCCTTATGGGAATTGGCCTTGTGCGGATTGGTGCGGATATAGACCTGGATGCCGCCCGCAACAGAATGCTGGCCGCGCAGTTTTTCGGCGGCGCGGGTGGTGTAGGCGATGACCGCCTGTTCCAGGTCTGCCAGCAACGAAACCGGCACGCCGAATGAACGCGAGCAAATAATCTGCTGGCGGGGCGGAGTGATCTGGTCCAATCCTATGCAGGTTTCGCCGTTCAGTTCCGCGACGATGCGTTCCATGACCACGCCGAACTCGGCGCGAATGCGTTTGGCAGGACTGTATTTCAGTTCCAGCACCGTGGCGATGCCCATCTGCTGCAAGCGTTCGGCGCTGCGCCTGCCCACGCCCCAGACTTCGCCAGTCCCGATTTTTGCGAGCAGGTTGTCCAGCACGCGCGATGTCATCGCATTGAAATCGCACACACTGTGATACTGCTTCTGCTTCTTGGCGACATGGTTGGCGAGTTTGGCCAGGGTCTTGCTTGGCGCAATACCTATGCATACTGGAATGCCCACGCATTGCCTGATAGTGCCGCGTATCGTTTGCGCATATTCGGTGAGGGTCCCAAATTCGGATGACTGTGGGATGCCGGTCAGATCGAGGAAAGACTCGTCTATCGAATAGATCTCCTGATCTGGACAGTACTGCGACAACAGTTGCATCACCCGGTTGGAGATATCGGCGTACAACGCGTAGTTGGAAGACAGGGCGATGATGCCGTGGCGTTTGGCAAGGTCTTTCATCTGGAACCACGGCACGGCCATCTTGAGGCCGAGGTCCTTGACCTCCTGCGAGCGCGACACCACGCAACCGTCGTTATTGGAGAGCACCACCACCGGCTTGCCTTCCAGCCTGGGCTGGAACAGCCGTTCGCAGGAGACGTAGAAGTTGTTGCAGTCTATGAGTGCGATAGCGCGCATGAATCAACCCATACCATTCTTGGAACTGCTGCGAATCCCCTTTGTTAAATGGGGAGGTGAAGATTGCGGTGCTGGAGGTTCCCCACGATTCATATCTTGTGGATATTCCAGCTCACCACTCCCCAGATCGAAAAATCCTGTTCCGGTTTGATGAGTGTGTCGGGATAGTCAGGATGCGCCGCGCGCAATACCTGCCCGTCCGGGGTATGCAGCAACTGCTTCACGGTGAATTCGCCATCCAGCACAGCGATCACCACGCAGCCATGGGTAACAGGCAGGGCACGATCCACCACCAGCAGATCGCCGTCGAAGATACCGCGTCCGCGCATCGAATCGCCAGCCACACGCATGAAGAAGGTGCTCTCGCGATGCTGGATCAGATGCGCATCGAGATTGAGACGCTGCTCCACATAATCATCGGCAGGCGAGGGGAAGCCTGCCGGTACGGCGCGGCGCAGCAACGCGCGCTGCCGGTAAAACAGTTCCTTGTTGGGATGGGTCAGCGACAGCAGGCCGCGTGCGGTGCGTTGAGCCTGCCGACCGGTACAGCCGGAATGTATAGGGGGCAGCATGGCCTACTTCCGGTACTTGCGTATCAGGCCGGTCAACACGCCGAAAATTTCCAGCGTGCCTTGCGGACGGATGACCGGATAAGCCTGGTTGGCGGGACGCAGGATGTACTTGCCGCGCTCTTTGTCCAGCGTCTTCAGCGTGAACTCGTTATCCACGATGGCCACCACGATGTCACCGACATTGGCAATATTGCGTTTTTCCACCACGGCGACATCGCCGTCATGGATACCTGCCTCGATCATCGAATCTCCCCTGACCGGGATCAGCGTGGTGCTGGATGGCTTATCGATCAGCATCTCGTCGATGACGAAATACTCGCCCTGGGTCTCCGTTACGGAAGCCGGCATGCCCGCCTGAACAGAAGATTCGGCCAGCGGGCGGGCAAAAAATTGACGGGTCGGAATCCAGGCGCCGTCCGGGGTACGCTCGATGAAACCGGCCGCGCTCAGGCGGGTCAGCACGGCCTTGACCCAGGATTTGGATGCGATGCCGAACACCTCGCACAGCTTGGCGTAGGAGGGGATGCTTTTCCAGTCGGCGTAATAGTCCTGGAGCCTGGCAAGATACTCGGTGTCTTTGGGATTGAAGCCGGGTGTATTTGAATCAGTCATGGCAATATCCATACAGAACGAATGTGCTGTACTGTAAAGAACGATCGTTCTCTTGTCAAGCATGCCTCGCTCAATCCAAATTCGGCCACACGGTTAATACCACAGTTATTTCCATCCCCTGCCTGATTTCTCGGCAGGGAAGGGTGATCAATACTCCGAATACTTCTTCGCACTCCCGCGCACCTGTTCTGCCGGATACTTCACCGCGTTCTTCTCCATCTTTTGCAGCGCGGCTTCCAGCAGGTCCACATCCAGTTTGTCCGAGAGGCGGATCAGGTACAGCAGGATATCGGCCAGCTCCTCGCTGACGGCATCCTTGGTTTCCGCGGCGAGATCCAGCGACTGCGCCTCGGTCAGCCACTGAAAATGTTCCATCAGTTCGGCGACTTCGACCATCAGCGCCATGCTCAGATTTTTCGGCGAATGGAACTGGTCCCAGTCGCGTGCTTCGGCAAACGCGCGCAGCTTGTCGCGCAACATCAGCAGATCGGATTGATTCGGCATGGCGTAGCCCCGGTGTGTGAATATTGGCAGCTATTGTAATACGCGGCGGGGCGGGGCATCATGGTTGACGGTATCTGATAATCCGGGGGGCGGAAACTCAATAATTATGGACGAATACATTTTCTTTGATGCCGGTCTGCGCGACCGGTTTGCGGAGCATGCCGGAAAACTGGGCGTGGCGTGCGAGTTGCGGGATGACACGATGGGTCTGGTCGTCGCAGTCTCGGAAGATCTGGCCGATGATCTGGTGGACGATCTGGAAGCGCGTTACGACGAGCTGCAGGATGAACAAGCTGACCTGATATCCCGGACGGAAGGCGGACTGGGAAAACTGGCCGGATTCAAACTGGTCCTGCCGGACGGGCAGACCTGCATGGTACCGCTGCAAACAGACATGGCCAATCGCCTGCTTGCCTGCTTCAGCCTCGAAGAGATACAAGTGTTGTTCGACACCGTTGCGCGCAGTGCGCTGGATCCCAAGGATAGCCATTTATGCGAAATTCTCAGGGCTGATAAAAACATCAAGCAGTAATAATAAAGAGGGATGTCCCATCCTTGTTCGCAGCCCGTTCCCACACTAAATAATTCAACCTTGCACAGAACGCGCCAACGTATAGAATGCCCGCCGTTTTTATATCAATTTTGAAGGAAATAACATGTCAGAAGGATTTCATGTCCACGGTGCACACGACCATGCAGTGGAACATCAGGCACATGGCGGAGACACTCTGGCCGGTTATGTCGCGATTTTCACCGCGATTCTGGCTTCGGTCGGCGCGGTCGTCAGCTATCAGGGTGGAGACACCCAGAACCAGGCGATGCTGTTCAAGAACGAGGCGGTGCTGAAGAAAACCCAGGCTTCCGATCAGTGGAGTTTTTATCAGGCCAAAAGCAACAAGGGGCATTTGATGGAGCTTGCCGCAGATCTGGCGCCCGCGAACAAACGCGATCATTACAAGGCCCAGATTGAAAAATACGAAAATGACAAAAAGGCGATCAAGTTGAAGGCCGAGGCGCTGGAAGCGGAATCGGAACAGGCCAATGAGAAAAGCGAGCATGCGATGCATCCGCACCATAAACTGGCGCAGGCAATGACGCTGATACAGATTGCGATCTCGCTGGCCTCCATCACGGTATTGACGCGCAAGAAATGGTTGTTCGTCGTGGCGGGCGTGGCGGCTGCGGGTGGCCTTGCGATGTGGGGATTGGCTCTTGGCGCTTAACATCAAAGCGATTTTCTATGATTGGGGCGGGGCCAACGTCTGGCTGTTTCATGCCATCAATGACATCCGGTTTGCGTGGCTGGACAAGGTGATGCTGCTCGGAACCGGCCTGGGAGATCACACCCTGTTCCCGTTTTACCTTAGCTTGTTGACATTGCTGGCGCTGGTCAGGGTGAACCTGTCCGGGCAGGATGCCACACATTACCGGGTTCAGGTGAACCGCTGGATGGCGGTGATCGCGGTATTCAGTCTCGCTTACCTGCTCGACGGGATGTTGTTGGCCTTGCTGAAACCGCTTTTAGATTTTCCCCGCCCGCCGCTGGCCTTGCCGCAGGGGAGCGTGCAGATTATTGGTGTGCCGGAATACCATCACAGCCTGCCGAGCGGGCATTCATCGTTTGCCATGCTGATCACGGCCAGCCTGTGGCCAGTCATGGGCCACCGGTGGCGCGTGGCGGGCGCGTTGTTTGTGTTGTGGGTCGGGATTTCCAGAATCAGTCTGGGCGCGCATTTCCCGGCGGATGTCGTGGCGGGATTTCTATCGAGCCTGATCGTGGTGTTGCTGGTTTATGCCGCCATACAGAGGCTGATGCGGTTGACCATAACCTGATGGGCGCTTCGAAGTTCAACCCAACATGTGCTTATTCCGCCAGCCTTGATGATGCCCCAGATGAATATCGGACATCCGGGCAGAAAAATCGCGCCGACCCGCCAGTTTTCGGCATCGAGAAGGGCCTCCTCTGTGCCAATGGCAGACCACCAAAACGCTTCATGAAATTAAGAACGCCGCATTAACGCGGCGTCTCGTCTCGGCATATGGGATGCCAATTAGGTCAGTCATGGAATGACTGAAGCGGGCAATAACTATAGGAAATTGATTATTGAAGTGTCGATAGGCGCCTCCCGTTAACAGTTAACTCTCAGGACCTGATAATCGAGAACTACGATTATTTTATACGCTTAATTTCGGGTAAATTCAATCAAATAATGAGCCAGCCATCTTCGCGAATCAAGCATCCGCGATGTACCAACAGACATTCGTTCCTGATAGTACTATTATGCAGATGCGGACAAACAAAATAATATCTGCTTTGAAGCGTGGCCAACATCAATAATATGTGCAGGGTTTAAAGAAATGTATTCAAACAATCTGAAAGCGGGAAGGGGTCTCGGCGTGAAATTATTTGCAACATTATGCTTCGCCTTATTGCTTGTTGCATGCGGTGATCCTCACGATACCAAAGTGCCCGCTGATATTTCAAAGTGGAGTGAAACGGTAAAACCAGCTCTCCAAAAACTAAAACCGGAAGAAAGAGTATTATTTTCCCAGTATGCCATACGACATATGGCTGGGGCGGCTGGTGGGGACAAAGCCGATCCAATTCCGGAAGACATGACGATTGGCAAGGCAATTGAAGAGCAACGAAACTATATTGCCAGAGAACAAGTTAAAGAGCCGGAAGAAAAGGCACTCAAAGACAAAACTGGAAAGTAGCAATCAGGGTGGCGGCATTCAGCCATTCAGCATCAACCCAGTCTGATTTCTAGTATAAGAGTCATTCGCGGGTGCCATATAGCCAACCTGCAAGTTGACAGTGGCACTTTGCATCTGTGCCCATCAATAAGCAAAATTGCTTTTAACGACGCAAAAAAACCGCTGACTATTTCTAGCAGCGGTCAATTTTAATTCACAAAATTGGCAATTAGTTTAAACGGCTTGACCTATTTTTCAGGTCTCGTAATAGCGCATAAAATAGCACCGGCGGCTAGGCCTGCGACCAATCCTGCTAAACCAATGTTGCCGCCAATACTGTCCTTGAAACCATCCCCGCCTACTATCCAGGATAGCAAAAAGAAGAAAAGGGCGATGGAAAACCAAACAACTTCGCCAACAGACAAGGCGAACAAGTTTGGACCTTTGGGAAAATGAACGTCGTGTAAATTAATGGAGTGCATGATCATCTCCTTTACTGACATTGATAAGACCTACTGATTCAATACAGGCCGCGGTGGCTAGAAGTAGAATACGCGTCACATGCCATCGACAACCGAAATAATTATAATGCATTTCTGAGATTAAAGGTCAACACGCAAGTCCGATTCGCTTCCCATAACGGTCGTTCAGATGTCCCGCTTTCAATATTGGGTTTGTGTGTCGTCGGCGGTACTTGGCGGGCTAAAGAATAGGGGGAGTAATGCGCAATATTATTTTAATGCTGATGCTGGCTGGTGTGAGCAGTAATGCGATGGCGGAGTGGGTGAAAATTACGTCAATTCATTCTCAGGAATCGCCTGAAATCCAAACCGCCTTTGTCGACCCTGCCACTATTCACAAAAATGGAAACCTGGTGACTATGTGGGTGCTGGTAGACCATCAGTCAGGCTTATCAAAGGAAATGGAGAGCAGGTTGGATAATATATTTTCTAGGTCCAAGGACGACATAACCAAATCCTGGAAGGTTCAAGACGAATTCGACTGCAAGGATAAGAAATTGAGAATGCTTTCGTTTATTGGTTACGCTGAACATATGGGAAATGGCGCAATTATTCCGAATACCATCGTTACCGGCGAATGGGAGCCAGTTATACCGGAAAGCATTGGCGCCGCTCTATGGGGGTTCGCCTGTGGCAAGAAGTAGACATTAGGCTATCCAGAGCCTTTGACGAGGCGATTTATTGGTTAAGGAAAAAGCACGAACAACGCGTTGTATTCATAAAAAATATAAGGGTACAAACGTTGGCAGAAAAACAAAACGCCATTATAAGTGGCGTATTTGCTTGCTAGATGGCGGAGAGGGGGGTGTGAGGCTTTCGCGTTGCATCCGCGAAACCCCATCCCTCATTCCATTCGGGACTGCCTTCGGCATCCTGCGCAAGCGGTGCTTGCTGGTCGAACCCAAAGGGGGTTCTCGAAGTATCCCGCCATCTCAACCAAATAAAAAACCGCCCACGAGGGACGGTTTTGTATTTGGCGGAGAGGGGGGGATTCGAACCCCCGTTAGGATATTATCCTAAACACGCTTTCCAGGCGTGCGACTTAAACCGCTCATCCACCTCTCCGAAGGGCGCGCAGAATATCCCAGAACGCCTTTTGCCGCAATCAGAAATGGTTCTTCCACTCGCGCATCGCGGTGAATACGGCGAGTTCGCTGGTGTCGGTCAGACCGCGCTGTTGCAGGGTGCGAATGATTTCCGGCTGGGTGCAGCGCAGGAAGGGGTTGGTGGCTTTCTCCAGCGCGATGGTGGAGGGCAGCGTGATCCGGTTTGCTGCACGCAGCTGTCGGGTGGTGGCGATGCGCTGTCTCACGGCGGGGTTATCCGGTTCACAGGCCAGCGCGAAACGCAGGTTGGCGGCAGTGTATTCGTGGGCGCAATATACGCGGGTTGTGTCTGGCAACAGGGCCAGCCTTTGCAGGGAATGGTGCAGTTGCGCCGGTGTCCCTTCGAAATTTCTGCCGCAGCCTGCGCCGAACAGCACGTCGCCGCAGAACACTATTCCCGGTGCGAGAAACGCGATGTGATCGTCGATATGCCCGGGAATCTCGATGATGTCGAACACGATGCCGGGCGCGTCCAGCTTGAGCCGGTCGCCCTCGCGCAGCTCATGGGTGATGTGCGGATTTTTGGGATGTCGCCGCCCATACACCGGCACGTTGTATACTTCGCGCAATTCTGCGATGCCGCCGATGTGGTCTGCGTGGCGATGGGTACACAGGATCGCATCCAGCCGCAGGCCGTGCGCATCAAGGAATGCGAGCAGCGGCGCAGCTTCGCCGGGATCGACCACGGCTGCGTGCCGGTCGTCGTGTATGGCCCAGATGTAGTTGTCCTGCAGGGCGGGGATGGCGGTGATCTCGAACATGGAGCAAATGGAAGTTGAGCGATGCCGAATTGTAAGTCAACTGCAAAAAGTTTGAGCGAATGGTTTGCGACCCCGCAGGGCAACTATGTGCTCAAACACGAACAGGCGTATTTCGACCGCACGGTGAGCGGTATATTCGGCTACAACGCGTTGCAATTGTGTTTGCCGGAGCATGATTTTTTGCACGGCAACCGGATACCGCTGCGTTTCAGCGCTGGGAACCAGGAGGGGAACGCGGTGCGCCTGATCTGCACGGAGCTTCCATTTGATTGCGATTGCATGGATCTGGTGGTGTTGCCGCATGTTCTCGAATTTTCAGAGTACCCGCACCAGATCCTGCGCGAGGCTGCACGGGTGCTGAGGCCGGAAGGCAATCTGATCATCAGCGGCTTCAACCCGCACAGCCTGTGGGGGTTGCATCGCGCGCTGGGCCGGCGGCAGGGTTACCCATGGCAAGGCCAGTTCATCGCGCAGAATCGCATCAAGGATTGGCTGGCGTTGCTGGGTTTCGAGGTGGCGGGAAGCCGCTTCGCAGCCTATGCGCCGCCGTTTCATCAGACCAAATGGCTGGAACGGTTTTCTTTTATTGAAGCGGCGGGCGACCGCTGGTGGGCGGTGAGCGGCGGGGTGTATTTTGTGCATGCGATAAAGCGCGTGCACGGCATGCGGCTGATCAAGCCCAAATGGAACGAGGGGCTGGTGAGCAAGTTATTGCCGGCCGCGCCGAAGTTGAACAACAAGATTACCCAGCGTAACGGGACAGATCCGCAATGAGCAATGAACCGATTGAAGTTTTTACCGATGGCGCCTGCAAGGGCAATCCCGGCGTGGGCGGCTGGGGCGCGCTGTTGCGCAGCAAAGGCAAGGAACGCGAGCTGTTTGGCGGCGAAGCGCACACCACCAACAACCGCATGGAACTGATGGGCGCGATCGCCGCGCTGGAAGCATTGAAGCGACATTGCCATGTGCGGCTGCATACCGACTCGAAATATGTGCAACAGGGCATCAGTACCTGGATACACAGCTGGAAACTGCGCGGCTGGAAGACTGCCGACAAGAAGCCGGTCAAGAACGAGGACCTGTGGCGCAGGCTGGACGCGCTGGCGACGCAACACAAGGTCGAATGGGTGTGGGTCAAGGGACATGCCGGACACGACGGCAACGAGCGCGCCGATGAATTGGCAAACCGTGGCGTGGAAATGATTTCCGGAAAACTTAACGCGGGAGACGACAATGCGTAAGATTGTGCTGGATACGGAAACCACCGGCCTGGATCCCAGGCAGGGGCATCGCATCATCGAACTGGCGGCGATCGAGCTGGACGGGCGCAAGGTGTCGCTGCGCCGCTTCCATCGCTATCTTAATCCCGAACGCGAGATCGAGGCTGGCGCGGTGGCGGTGCACGGTTTGACCTATGAGCGTCTGCAGAACGAGGCGAAATTCGCCGATATCGCGGCAAGTTTTCTCGAATTCATCGAAGATGCCGAACTGGTCATCCACAATGCGCCGTTCGATATGGGGTTCCTCAATCACGAGCTGGGCCTGATCGGCTTGCCTCCGTTGCAGAACGAAGTTATGGATACGCTCAGGATGGCGCGCGAAATGCATCCGGGCAAGAAGAACAGTCTGGATGCGCTGTGCGGCCGCTATGAGATAGACAACGCGCATCGCAGCCTGCACGGCGCGCTGCTCGACACGGAGTTGCTTGCCGAAGTGTATTTTGCGATGACGCGCGGACAGGAAAGTCTGCTCGGTGAGGATGTGCCAATGACGCGCAAGCCTGCCGTGTTGAGCACTGACGCGGCGCGCCCCAAGTTGCGTGTGTTGCAGCCCAGCACCGAGGAGTTGGCCGAGCACGAACAGCAGCTTGCCGACATCGACAAGGCCAGCAAGGGTGCGTGCCTGTGGATGAAGCTGGAGGGGTCTGTGTGATCACGCCCGACTCGATGCACCCCAGCAATAAATTTCCCCATTAAATTATGCCCGTCGCGGGCATTATCAAAATACATGAAAACTGATGTAATTATTATCGGATCAGGTGCGGCGGGCATGATGTGCGCCCTGCAGGCGGGACAGCGCGGCCGCTCCGTGGTGCTGCTCGACCATGCCAAAAAGCTTGCGGAGAAGATCCGCATCTCCGGCGGGGGACGCTGCAATTTCACCAACATCAACACCAGGCCGGAAAATTTCATTTCCGCCAACCCTGACTTTTGCCGCTCGGCGCTGGCGCGCTACACGCCGCAGGATTTCATCGCGCTGCTGCAAAAGCACAACATCGGCTACCACGAGAAGACGCTCGGGCAATTGTTCTGCGACGACGAATCGGAAGCGGTGATCGCGATGCTGCGCGGCGAGTGTGAAGCGGCGGGCGTGAAACGCTTCATGAGCTGCGAGGTGAGCGAGATCGATTATTATCCTTCACCTGAAAACGGACAGATGAAGCAGCCTGAGCACCGGTTCCACGTCAGCACCTCGCGCGGAGAATTCAACTCTGCATCGCTGGTGATCGCCACTGGCGGCCTGTCCATTCCCAAGACCGGCGCGACCCCGTATGGTTATCACGTCGCCGAACAATTCGGCATTCCCATCACCAAACTCAAACCCGGCCTGGTGCCGCTTACTTTTGCGCCGGACGACTGGAAGCCCTATGCCGACCTGACCGGCGTCTCGCTGGATACGGTGGTGAGTTTCGGCAAGCAATCGTTCAGGGAAAACATGCTGGTCACGCATCGCGGATTGAGCGGCCCGGCCATATTACAGATATCGTCCTACTGGCAACATGGCGAACCTTTGCACATCAACCTGCTTCCTGATCTCGACATGCAGACTGTGCTGGACGAACAGAAGACCAGCAAGAAATTGCTGAGCAATTACCTGATCCAGTGGTTCCCGAAAAGCTTTTCCGAGGTGTGGTGCGCCGAGCTGGCCGCACACAGGAAGATCGAAAACAAACCGCTCAATCAATACAACGACAAGGAGCGCAAACTGGTCGCTGCGCAGTTGCATGACTGGCAGATCATCCCGTCCGGCACAGCCGGCTACAGCAAGGCCGAAGTGACCTGCGGCGGGATCGACACGCGCGCGTTGTCGTCCAAGACCATGGAATGCATCGAAGTTCCAGGCCTGTATTTCATCGGCGAGGTGGTTGATGTGACCGGATGGCTCGGTGGATACAATTTCCAGTGGGCATGGGCTTCCGGTTACGCGGTGGGGCAGTCTGTTTAGTGCTATAGTTTTTCTATATTGTTTGGTATTCAATCGGAGGGATGGATGATGCGTATCTTGTGGATGGTATTACTGGCTACCTTGTTGAGCGGCTGCGGCTACAACACCTTTCAAACCACAGACGAACAGATCAAGGCCAGTTGGGCGGAAGTGCTGAACCAGTACCAGCGGCGCGCCGATCTGATCCCCAATCTGGTCAACACCGTCAAAGGCTATGCCGCCCAGGAAAAAAGCGTGCTGCTGGGCGTCACCGAGGCGCGCGCCAGAGTCGGCAGCATCCAGGCCACGCCCGAGCTGATCAACGACCCGGAGGCATTCGCCAAATTTCAGGCCGCACAGGGCCAGTTGACATCCGCATTGAGCCGGCTGCTGGTGGTGACGGAAAATTATCCGCAATTGAAATCCGACCAGAATTTCCGCGACCTGCAGGCGCAGCTGGAAGGCACGGAGAACCGCATTACCGTGGCGCGCAACCGGTACATCCAGGCCGTTCAGCAATACAACGTCGCGATACGCACTTTTCCGAGCAACCTGACCGCGATGGTATTCGGCTACAAGGTGAAGCCGTCGTTCACGGTTGAAAACGAGAAGGAGATTTCGCGTCCGCCGGCCGTGGATTTCTCCGCGCCCAAGGTTCCGGTATCGGTGGATTGACATGATGCAGTCGTGGGCGCGAGTCGTTCTGCTTGCGCTGCTGCTGGGTGGAACGGCGCACGCCGATGTCCCGCAGGGTGAAGTCAGGGTGCCGCCGCTTACCCAGCGCGTCACCGATCTGACCGCCACGCTGAATGCGCAACAGATCCAGACACTGGAATCCCGTCTCGCCGCATTCGAAGCCAGGAAAGGCGCGCAGCTCGCGGTGCTGATCGTGCCGACCACCGCACTTGAAGCCATCGAGCAATTCAGCATCCGCGTCGTCGAGGCGTGGAAACTGGGGCGCAAGAACGTGGATGACGGCGCGCTGCTGCTGATCGCCAAGGATGACCACAAACTGCGCATCGAGGTGGGTTACGGTCTTGAAGGCGCGCTGCCCGACGCGACCGCAAATCGCATCATCGACGAGATCATCGTGCCGCGCTTCAAGGCCGGCGAATTTTATGCGGGTATCGACTCGGGCACGGCGGCGATGATGCAGGTGATCGATGGCGAACCCCTGCCGCCACCGCCGGAACGGCGTTCCGCCACAGGCGGGATCAATAATATCGAGTCGTTGATGTTCATCGCATTCGTGCTGGTGGTTGCGGTAGGTGGCATGTTGCGCGCGCTGTTCGGGCGTTTCCCTGCGGCGTTGCTGATGGGCGGGGGACTGGGATTGCTGGCCTGGCTGACCGTTGCGCCGCTGATCATCGCCGTTCTGGCCGGTGTGGCGGCCTTCGTGTTCGTGCTGCTGGGCGGCGGGCGCGGTTTTATTGGCTATGGCGGTTTTGGCGGCGGAGGTGGCGGCTTCAGCGGTGGAGGTGGCGGCTTCAGCGGCGGTGGCGGCGGGTTTGGTGGTGGCGGCGCATCGGGGAGTTGGTAATGAACCTGAAACGCATCATGCGACATTTATCGATGGGCCGCGCGGCGGTACGGCGCGTATTTCCCCCGCGCGCGCTGAACTCGATCGAGCAGGCGATCCACGCAACCGAAATTTTGCACGCCGGACAGATCCGTTTTGCGGTCGAGGCCTCGCTGGAACTGGCGCCGCTGCTGGCCGGACAGACCGCGCAGCAGCGCGCCGTCGAGGTGTTCTCGACATTGCGCGTCTGGGATACCGAGCACAACAACGGCGTGCTGATCTACCTCTTGCTGGCGGATCACGATGTCGAGATCGTTGCCGACCGCGGCATCCATGTCAGGCTCGGCCAGGAAGTCTGGGAGGAGATCTGCCATCAGATGGAGGCGGCGTTCCGTGCCGGACATTTTGAGGCGGGCGTGCTGGCCGGGATACATGCCGTGGGCGAACATCTGTCGCGCCACTTCCCGGCACACAGCGGCAAGCCAAACGAGATGCCGGATCGTCCCGTGTTGCTGTAGCGCAACGAAGCGCAATGCCATACCGTCATGCGCCCTACATTCCATCCCCATCTGGTAAACGGCTCATCGGGCGACCCCGTACTGTTCGTCGACTGCCTGTTCGAACATCGCGCGCTGCTGTTCGATCTGGGCGACATCCATGCTCTTCCGCCGCGCAAACTGCTGCGCATCAGCCATGTGTTTGTCACCCATGCGCACATGGATCATTTCATCGGTTTCGACTGGCTGCTGCGCATCCTGCTCGGGCGTGAAAAAGACTTGCAGCTGTTCGGCCCGCCCGGCTTTCTGGCACAGGTGGAACACAAACTGCGCGCCTACACCTGGAACCTGGTGCACAACTATGTCTCCGATTTTACGCTGCGCGTCACCGAACTGGACGGCAGGGAAGCCGGGCGGTGCGCCAGCTTCCGCTGCCACAGCGCGTTCCGCCGCGAAGACGAAAGCAGCGTGACCTGTCCCGACAACGCGTTGCTGCGCGAACCGGCGCTGCAGGTGCGCTGCGCGTTGCTCGATCACGGCGGCATCCCGTGCATGGCTTATGCGCTTCAGGAACAGGCGCACGTCAATGTGTGGAAGAACCGCTTGCAGGAGCTCGGCCTGCCGGTGGGTGCCTGGCTGCGCGACATGAAGCAGGCGGTGCTGCGCAGCGAACCGGAGCAGTGGCAGATACGCGTGGCGTGGCGGGAGGACGATACAGAACATGAGCGGCTGGTGTCGCTGGCCGAACTGAAACCCGCGCTGCGCATCGTGTCCGGCCAGAAGATCGCCTATGTCACCGATGTCGCCTGGCACCAGGACAACATGGCACGCATCGTTGAACTGGCGCGTGACGCCGATTTGTTTTACATCGAGGCGGTATTCATGGAACGCGATGCCGAACACGGACAACGCAAGTTCCATCTGACTGCGCGACAGGCCGGCGAGATCGCCCGTGCGGCGAATGCCGGCGCTGTCACGCCTATGCATTTTTCGCCGCGCTATCAGGGTGAAGACCGGACATTGCTGCGTGCGGAAGTGGCGGCGGAATTCGGTGGCAAGGTTATTTAGTTCCATATACCGGTTGCTGAGTGTTTCCGTTGGCGCTGACCATCAGGCACAATGAACAAATTGATGAGGATGCGGAACTTCAATGACCATTTTCCAGTAAGCTGTTACCCGGATCGAAGTTCGGCTTCGTGCGATGACCGGATACTTGCCGGCACGCGCTCATCAAGCGTTGTGTAAGCATGAATCCCAGCTTGGGATGGAAGAAACCGCGGATTGGGATAATGAGCCATGAAACTGACTAAACCTGAAACGGGAGATTTCTGGGGTGGTCTTGCAGCGATGCTGGTCGCGCTACCCTCGGCCATTGCCTTCGGCGTCACCATCTACTCGCCGCTGGGCACTTCCTATGTGGCTCAGGGCGCCCTGGCCGGCATCCTCGGCACGGTCGCTCTCGGTCTTGTCGCTCCGGCGATGGGCGGAACCAATCGGCTCATCACGGCCCCGTGCGCGCCTGCGGCAGCGGTGTTGTCGGCCTTTGCCATCGAATTCATCGGTGGCGGCGGCAGCCCGGGCGCAGCCCTGTTGCTGATCTCGCTGCTGGGTCTGCTGGCAGGCCTGTTGCAAATACTTTTCGGCACGGTGCGTCTCGGGCAGTTGATCAAATACATGCCCTATCCGGTGGTGAGCGGTTATCTGTCCGGGGTCGGCCTCATCATTATCGGCAGCCAGGTGCCGATATTCCTTGGTACGCCCAAGGGCACGAATATCTGGGCATCGCTTGCCGCACCAGGGTCGTGGAAATGGCAAAGCCTGATTGTCGGCGCGGTGACGATAGCCGTGATGCTGGTCGCTCCGCGATTCATACGACTGGTTCCGGCCGCCATACTTGCGCTGCTGGCGGGCGTGCTTGCCTATTTTGCCTGCGGATTGGTCGACCCGGCGCTGCTCACGCTTGAAGGCAATACTTTCGTCGTCGGCTCGCTCGGCACTGGCGGCGGCAGCTTTACCGATGTCATGGCGTCCCGCTGGCACGCGGTGGGCGATATCGGTTTTGCCCAGATCAGGTACATTGCCGTCCCCGCGCTGACGCTGGCTGTCCTGCTTTCCATCGACACGCTGAAGACCTGCATGGTGCTCGATGCGCTGACGCACTCGCGCCACAACTCCAACCGCGAGCTGATCGGCCAGGGCCTCGGCAACGTGGCTTCCGCCATCTGCGGCGGCATGCCCGGTGCCGGCCAGATGGGTGCGACGCTGGTCAACATGTCCAGCGGCGGTGCGAGCCGGTTCTCGGGCGTCATTGAAGGCGTGCTTTCTCTGGCAGCTTTTCTGGTACTGGGCACGCTGATCTCCTGGGTGCCGGTGGCGGGACTCGCCGCGATCCTGATCGTGGTGGGTGTGCGCATGATCGACCGTCACAGCTTCCAGCTGCTCAGGCAGCGCTCCACCATACTCGACTTCGCCGTGATCGCCGCCGTGGTGGCCACCGCATTGACGGTCAGCCTGATCGCGGCTTCGGGAACAGGTATCGTGCTGGCGGTGTTCCTGTTCATCCGCGAGCAGATCGGCGGCAGCGTCGTGCGCCGCAAGCTTTCCTGCAACGAGACATTTTCCAAACGGGTGCGCACCAAGGAAGAAATGGAAATCCTGCTGGCGCGCGGCGAGCGCGGCGTGGTCGTCGAACTGCAGGGCAGCCTGTTCTTCGGAACCACCAACCAGCTTTATTCGGCACTGGAGCCCGAACTGAAAACGCGCGACTACCTCATCCTCGACATGCGCCGCGTGCAATCCGTCGACGTCACCGCCGCCCACATGCTGGACCAGGTCAAGGACATGCTCGCCGAGCGCAACGGCTTCCTCGTCCTGAGCCAGTTGCCGCGGAACCTGCCTTCGGGCCGGGACATGCAGCAATATTTCGACCAGGTCGGCCTGGTGCGCCCGGAAAATCCGGTGCGCGTGTTCGGCGAACTCGACGAGGCGCTGGAATGGGTCGAGGACCGCATTCTCGGGGATGCGATCTGCGAGCTTGGCGAGCAAAAGGCGCTTAACCTCGATGAGCTTGAATTAATCAGGGGACGCAAGGCGGAAACGCTGGCCGCGCTGGAACAGCGCATGGAAAAACGTTCCTGCAAAGCCGGCGAAAAAATCTTCAGGGTCGGCGATTCCGGCGACGAACTGTTCCTGATCCGCAGGGGGGCGGTGCGCATCATGCTACCGATCTCCGAAAAGCTGAGCCATCACCTCGGCACATTCGGGCGTGGTTCTTTCTTCGGCGAAATGTCTTTCCTCGATGGTGGTGTGCGTTCCGCCGATGCGGTGGCATTTTCCGATACCGAGCTCTATGTGATTTCGCGCAAGAATTTTGATTTGTTGGCCGAAGAACACAAGAAGCTTGCCGTGACTTTCATGGCAGGCCTGGCCAGCGTGCTGTCGAGCCGGTTGCGCTACACGAATGCGGAATTGCGGGTATTGGAGACTTAATCTCCATCCATTACCGGGGCCTGCCAATGTTTCATGGGGCAGGCAGATATTCATTCCGCCGAAGAACCTCTGTAGCAGAACCTCTGTAAATGATTGTCTGCCACTACTACGGTGTACGCGACTGTAGCAGCGTTATAAAACGCCACCCAATACAATATTTACCAATAATAATCGAGTAATTTACTTTGTTGATTTATTCATTGCATGGTGTACATTTTGTTACAATTATTCAGCTGATTCATATTGAGTTTGATTTTTTTATCGGGTTGTCGAAACCGCCGAAAATCGGGTTGCTGGCAATGTTAAGTATGCACACGTATTTGTTTTACTGTAATGCTGAGGTAACTTTGGCGGGGCATGATCAGGTTTTTCCTGGGTATCTGTCACCTAAAAGGGGGAGATAAATCAAGTGAATAAAAAGGTGTCGATCGATACTCGGCAAGCGGATATTCATAAGCCTGTTCAGGGTTTCCGCTTAAAAAAATTAAACTCTGACATGGTGTCTGCCGGCGCACAACAAAACCACCTTCTTTCCGCCCTGCCTGCGGAAATACTTGTTCGACTCTCCCTCAATATGGAATTGGTCTTTCTGCCGCTCGGTGAAGTCCTCTGCGAATCGGGCAGTCAGTTACATTATGTCTATTTCCCGACGACCGCCATTTTGTCCATGTACTACTTCCTGGAGAATGGTGAATCAACTGAAATCGCGGGAGTGGGCAATGAGGGCATGTTCGGCATTTCGCTTTTCATGGGCGGGATTTCCAGACCCGGCAGGGTCACCGTGCAGAATGCAGGCTATTGTTACCGGATGACATCCCGGTTCCTCATGGAGGAATTCATTCGCACCGGTGGACGCCGCGGCGGCGTATTGCACGATTTTTTGCTGCGTTACACACAGGTGCTGATTACACAGATATCCCAGAATGCGGTCTGCAATCGGCATCATTCGGTGGAGCAGCAACTGTGCCGCTGGCTGTTGTCAACCCTCGATCGATTGTCTTCGAATGAATTGACTACCACACAGGAGCTGGTTGCCGGCATGCTCGGCGTGCGCCGCGAAGCCATCACGGAAGCAGCCGGGAATCTGCAGCGCGAGGGTTTGATTAGCAACCGGCGTGGTCACATCATGGTACTTGATCGGTCGAAATTGGAATCCCGGTCTTGTGAATGCTACAGCGTAGTCAAGAGAGAATCCCTTCGATTGTTCTCCGAGGCACATAATTACCACTAATATTTATTTCTGTATTCCGCCAGTACCATTGCAAGAGCAGGTATTGTGATCCAGGCATCAAGCCAGGCGCGCATCGAGCGACTTCCAGACGGCATCAACAGACCGCAGCGCATCAATATCACCGTTGTTGAGGAAAGTCACAGCGGTGGCCCGCTCCTGATCCCGTAACGGTTCATGCACAATCTGGACTTTTTGCATCACGGCAATGTCAGCTTCGGAGGGATCGGTGCGTAGTCTTCTGCGCAGCGCCAGCCGCTCATCCAGCAAGGCCGCGTCGCTCTGCACGCTGGCAATGACAAATGGAACTTCGAGTTTCTGCGCCAGCTTGCGAAAGTTTTCGCGTTCAACATGCAACACGAATGCGGCATCGACGATGACGGGAAACCCGGCGGCAATCACGCCGCGCGCCAATTCATGCAGGCGTGCATAGGTGCGTAGAGTTGCGTCTTCGCTGTAGATGTCCGCATCGAGCAGGGCCTTGCTGTCGGCCAGCGGCGCCAAGCCGAACAGCCGCTTGCGCTCGACATCCGAACGGATGCGGATCGCGCCCAGCCGTTCCAGCGCGATCTGCGCGACAGTGCTCTTGCCGCAACCGGGCAGCCCGTGGGTGACGATCAGCGCAGGGCGCCGCCTGGTCAGGCAGCTATTGGCCAGGCGCAAATAGCCGCGGCAGGATTTCAATTCATTTTTCATTCTTGCGCCGCGCTGGCCGGCACGAATCGCGGCGATCTTGGCGCGCACCATCGCGCGGTAGCCGAGGTAGAAGCGCAGCACGCCGCATCCCCGATAATCGCCGGTGTTCTCCAGATAGGCGTTGAGCAAACGCCAGGCCAATTGCGGCCGGCCGCGCCGCAGCAGATCCATGACCGTGAAGCTGATTTCGCTGATCACATCGATCCAGCGCAGCGAGGCGCTGAACTCGATGCAGTCGAAAGGGGTGGGCACATCGTCCAGCAGTACGATGTTGCCGAGATGCAGGTCGCCGTGGCACTCGCGCACGCAGCCCGCAACTGCGCGCTGCCGGAACAGCGGCTCGCAGGCGGCGAACTCGCGCGCGCTGGCTACACGTACTGTTTCGAACAACGCCAGGTCATCCGGCGCACTGAGCATTTGCGGCAACGGGGCGAAGTTCTGTTCCGCGGCTTTTTCTATTTCGGTTGCCGCGCAATGCGGGGAATCCGCTGCGGCAGGCGGCAGCGCCTTGTGAAAATCGGCGATGACAGCGGCCAGTTTGTCGATATGGGCGGGGGTGATGAGACCGCGTGCCAGCATGCGATCCATCATGTCGGATTCGGCGAAGCGCCGCATGTGCACCGCGAACTCGATGGCGGGTTCTTTACCCAGCACAGGCTCTTCCGGGCTGCCGCCGATCGCCACGACATCGAGATAGAGTTCGGGCGCAAGGCGGCGATTGAGGCGCAATTCTTCGCTGCAATAAAAGCGGCGCAACTCCAGCGTCGAGAAATCGAGGAAGCCGAGATTGACGGCTTTCTTGATCTTGTAGGCATCGCGTCCGGTCAGCAGCACCCATGAGATGTGCGTTTCTTCGACCCTGGGTTTGAGAGGAAAGAACCGTGACGCGCACAAGGCATCCACCAGTTGCTGCTGGCGCAACAAATCCGCTGAATTATTTGCCGATATTGGTTGAACGGGCGTCATGATAATCCCTTTATGCGTTGCACTTTAGCACGGTTGTTGAGCGTTTGCCGGGCAGGAAAAATCGGCGCACAATCGGACCGGCTTTCACGAAAGGATATTAACGCATGGCCGTCACTGCACATTGGGAACATTTCCCTCATCAGGCAGATGTCGGCGTGCGCGGTCTGGGCGCGACGCTGGAACAGGCTTTCGAGCAGGCCGCGCTGGCGCTGACCGCGGTGATCACCGATCTGGAGATCGTCGCGCCCAGGGAGATGCTGCAGATTTCCTGCATGGCGCCCAATGCCGAACTGCTGCTGGTCGATTGGCTCAACAGCCTGATCTTCGAGATGGTCACGCGCAACATGCTGTTCAGCCGCTTTGAAGTGCATCTGGAAGGAGATCATCTCACCGCGCAGGTGTGGGGAGAAGCGCTGGAGGTGGCGCGCCACCATCCCGCAGTCGAAATAAAAGGAGCAACCTATACCGCGCTGAAGGTTGCCCAGCAGGCTGACGGCAGTTGGCTGGCGCAATGTGTCGTTGACGTGTAGAGATAATTGAAAGCATGGCAGGGTGGATGCACTGCGCTTATCCACCCTACAAGTAAGCTGAGGTTACGCGATGGATATTGGGCTGTTCGAACGCAAATCGGAATACGAATGGCACATCAGGCCGTTCGGGAAGATGCATGTGCCGGGCGTGATCTTTGCCAGCGAATCCCTGCTGCGCGAGATGGATGCCAAGGTCTACGAGCAGGTCACCAATGTCGCGATGTTGCCCGGCATTGTCGAGGCATCCTGGGCGATGCCCGATGCGCACTGGGGCTACGGCTTTGCTATCGGCGGCGTGGCGGCGTTCGATGCCGACGCGGGCGGCGTGGTGTCGGCGGGCGGGGTGGGCTTCGACATTTCCTGCGGGGTGCGCACCTTGCACACCGGCCTGCGAAAAGAGGACATAGAAGCGGTGAAAGCGCGGCTCGCGGATGCGCTGTACCACACGATACCCGCTGGCATGGGCAGCACCGGCACGATACGGCTGGATGCCGCGGAGATGGACGCGATGCTGCGCGGCGGCGCGCGCTGGGCGGTGGAGCGCGGCTTCGGCACCGCGGCCGACCTGGAGCGCATCGAGGAGGGCGGCTGCATGCGCGGTGCCGACCCGTCGCAGGTTTCCGAACAGGCCAAGAAGCGCCAGCGCGACGAGATGGGCACGCTGGGTTCCGGCAACCATTACCTTGAGATCCAGCAGGTGACCGATGTGTATGCGCCGGAGATCGCGACTGCGTTCGGCGTGAAGCAGGGCGACATCGTCGTCAGCATCCATTGCGGTTCGCGCGGACTAGGCCACCAGATCGGCACCGAATTCCTCAAGCGTATGGTGATCGCCGCGCCCGGATATGGCATAGCTCTTCCCGACCGCGAGTTGGCCTGCGCGCCGATCGCTTCGCCGCTCGGAAAGGAATACCTCGGCGCGATGCGCGCGGCGATCAACTGCGCGCTGGCCAACCGCCAGATACTGACCCACCTGACGCGATCGATATTCTCGCAGGTGCTGCCGCAGGCGCGGCTGCCGCTGCTGTATGACGTGTCGCACAACACCTGCAAGGTGGAGGAACACCAGGTCGGCGGAAAAACGAAAAAACTCTACGTGCACCGCAAGGGCGCGACGCGCGCGTTCGGTCCGGGTCATCCCGATATTCCCGCTGCGTTGCGCGAAGCAGGGCAGCCGGTGCTGATCGGCGGCAGCATGGGAACCGCTTCATATATTCTGGCCGGGACGGAGCGGGGCATGCAGCTCGCGTTCGGTTCCGCATGCCACGGCGCGGGACGCGCGATGAGCCGCCATCAGGCGCTGCGCAACTGGAGCGGCCGGAAAGTTGTCGACGATCTGGAAGGGCACGGCATCCTGATACGCAGCCCCTCGATGCGCGGCGTTGCCGAGGAGGCGCCGGGCGCATACAAGGATGTCAGCGCGGTGGTGGATGCGGCCGACCATGCGGGTCTGGCGCGCAAGGTGGCGCGGGTGGTGCCGCTGATCTGCATCAAGGGTTAGAAAACATTTGCCACAGAGAACACAGAGATGAGGCAGTTTTCCGGTAAGTTGCCAACTTGCCTTAAGATGATCGAAATCGATATAGCAACCAATTGATTTTCTCTGTGAACTCTGTGAACTCTGTGAACTCTGTGAACTCTGTGAACTCTGTGTGCTCTGTGGCTTGAATTGTGGTTTTGAGGGTAGTTTTCGTAATGAGGAAGTGATCCGTGGACACAGTGAACCAGAATAATTGCCAGCTCCGCACAGGCGACGCGCTGCTGATCGTCGACGTGCAGAACGATTTTCTGCCGGGCGGAAATCTGGCGGTGCCGCATGGCGACGAGGTGGTGACTGTGCTGAACCGTTACCTGGAAATATTCGCGATGCAAAACCTGCCGGTGTATGCGACGCGCGACTGGCACCCGGTGCAGCATTGTTCCTTCCGCGCGCAGGGCGGGCCGTGGCCGCCGCACTGCGTGGCGGGAACACGCGGTGCGCAGTTGGCTGCAGCGCTGCAACTGCCGTCTTCAGCCGTGATTATTTCCAAGGCGACCACAGTCGAACAGGATGCCTACTCCGGTTTTCAGGGCACCAGTCTCGATCAGCAACTGCGCGCTGCCAACATCCGCCGCCTGTTCATCGGCGGGCTCGCCACCGACTACTGCGTGCTCAACACCGTGCGCGATGCGCTGCAATTCGGCTACCAGGTTTTTTTGTTCGCCGACGCGATCCGCGCGGTGGAAGTTCAACCCGGTGACGGGCTGCGCGCCGAGGCGGAGATGACCAGACTCGGCGCTCAACGCATCACCTTGGAAGGAGTGGCGGCATGAATCCCGCGATGAATCTTGCGGGGAACCTTGCGGGCAGCGTGCTGCTCACCGATCTCTACCAGCTCACGATGCTGGAGGGCTATCACGACTCCGGCATGGAGGATGTCGCGGTGTTCGAATTCTTCGTGCGCAAACTGCGTTCGGGGCGCGGCTTTTTGATGGCGGCTGGTCTGGAGCAATCGTTGCAGTTTCTTGAAGCCTTGCATTTCTCTTCCGAAGAACTGGCATGGCTGGCAAACACCGGGCGCTTCAGCAACGGATTTCTCGCCAGTCTTGAAACACTGCGCTTCACCGGCGATGTGCATGCGATGCCGGAAGGCACGATTTTTTTTCCGAACGAACCCATCCTGCGCATCACCGCGACTATCGCGCAGGCGCAACTGGTCGAGACGCGGATCATCAACCTGCTGCACTTCCAGACGCTGATCGCCTCGAAGGCGGCGCGCATGGTGCTGATGGCACCTGACAAACTGCTGGTGGATTTCGGGCTGCGCCGTGCGCACGGCGCAGAAGCGGGGCTGCTGGCTGCGCGCGCCAGTTATCTCGCCGGGTTCAGCGGCACGGCGACAGTGCAGGCCGGCATGCAGTTCGGCATCCCGCTGTTCGGCACAATGGCGCATTCCTTCGTGCAGGCCCACGACGACGAGGCGCTGGCCTTCGAACATTTTGCCCATGCCCAGCCGGACAACGTCGTGCTGCTGATCGATACCTACGATACCGAAGCGGCGGCACGCAAGGTGGTGGCGCTCGCGCCGAAGCTGGAACGCGAAGGCATCCGCATCAAGGGCGTGCGCATCGATTCCGGCAATCTCGCCGACCATGCGCGCCAGGTGCGGCAGATACTGGACCAGGGCGGACTCCGGCATGTCACGATCTTCGCCAGCGGCGACCTGGACGAGTACCTGCTGCGCGACATGTTTGCCTCGGGCACGCCGATAGACGGTCTCGGCATCGGCACGCACATGGACACATCGAGCGACATGCCTTATCTCGACTGCGCCTACAAGTTGCAGGAATATGCCGGCAAGGCGCGGCGCAAGCGTTCCGAAGGCAAACAGACCTGGCCCGGGCGCAAGCAGGTGTACCGCAACTTTGATGCCGATGGCCGCATCGCGTCCGATATCGTCACGCTTGAAAACGATGTGCGACCGGGCGAACCGCTGGTCGTGCCGGTGATGCGCGGCGGAAAGCGTCTCGCGGAGGCTGCGCCGCTTGCAGCCATCCGCAGCCGCGCGGCGGCGAACCTTGCGCGGCTGCCCGAGCCACTGCGCCAGCTCCGCGAACCTTATGCATACAGCGTGGAAATATCAAGCGCGCTGCACGATCTTGCCGCGCAGGTCGACCGGGATTCATTTAACCGGTAACAGGAGGGCTGGACATGAATGAAACTTCCGACACCCCGGCAAACGATCGAAACATGTGGATGCGCGGATTGTTCATGCTGCTGCTGATCCTGGCGCTCCATATATCCGGAACAGCGATATTTATCGTCGCGGTCATTCAATTCGTGATGCTGCTGCTGGCCGGCAAGCCCAATGCACGGCTGGTTACGTTCGGCCGCAGCCTTGGACGCTACTTGCAGCAGATCGTGAATTTCCTGACTTTTGCCACTGAGGAGATGCCATTCCCGTTCAGCAATTGGCCGGCAGGCGACTGACATTCACACAGGCATAGCGAAGGCGCGGCGCAGTTTTTTGAACAGCCTGCGCGTTTTGCTCTTTATGATTCCGGTATATTGCGGTTTGGCGGTATTCTTGTTAGCGTTCGCCAGTTGGCTGTCCGCTTGTGCCATAACACAAATCCTAATTTCGTGACACATCAGACACAATTTCAAATGATCTCACTGCGCCACCTGTCGATTGCCGCTGTCACATTCGGGTTGATCGCCGCGCTGGTATTTCTTTATATCAAGACTGAAGCTGTCAACCTCGGTGAACGCAATTCGGTTGTTGAGCTATTGGGCGATCTGCAGGAGATCGAGAGCCGCTGGGATATCGACGTGCTGCGAATGCGCACGGAGATGGATCCCGGCCTGAATAAGCTGCCGGACCGTGTTTCCGCAGTCAGGAACGCGCTCAGGGATTTGAAAAATGACATGCCGCAAGTCAATAGCCAGGCATTGAACAAGAATCTTGGAACGATCGCCAAAGCGTTCACCGAGAAAGCCAGGCTGGTCGAAAATTACAAGGTCGTGATCGGCAGTTCAAAAAATGCGTTGCTCAAGATGATGTCCATTGCGGATCGGCAGGATGTGACGAAAGCGAAGTTTGGCAAGACCGATGCGCGGCAAAAGGAATTTATCCGGACCCTGGCCCGGGTTGCCGCAGACGCTTCCGCTTATTATTTTCTGGGACAGGATGCGCAGCGCAAAAAACTCGAAAATTCGGCGATAAGGATGCTGGCATTATTTGGCGCCGCGAACGAAGACGAACATGAAATAGTCAACGAAATGTATGACGCTGCCCAGGAGATGCTCGAATCCGAACCCGTCGGGCAGGAGCTGTTATCCAGGATCGAGCAGCTGAATTCTGGACCCCGGCTCAGCGGGATGCTGCTCTCGCTCAACCGTGAGCTCGAAGAAAAACTGGCCGAGAAGGAGCGTTTCCGGGTTTACATGATCGCCTATGCCGCCGCGCTGCTGATCGGGCTGGGTTATCTCGGCATCCGGATCGTGGCGGCGAATGTATTGCTGGAACGCCGCGTCACGGAACGCACCAGCGAGCTCTCCGATGCGTTGCGGCATCTCAAGGAATCCGAAACGCAACTGATCCAGTCAGAAAAAATGTCATCGCTCGGGCAGATGGTCGCCGGCATTGTGCATGAGATCAACACGCCGCTTGCTTACGTGAACAACAGCCTGTCTGCGGTCAATGACCGCCTTCCGGAAATCATCAGTGCAATAAGCAATTGTGAAATATTGCTGGCTTTGCTCAATGACCCGAATATCCTGCCAGAAGACTTGAATAGGCAGTTTGTGCTGGTATCCGGGCAGCTCGAACAGATCAGTCAGCATGAGTTGCTGGGCGAACTTGCCGTTCTGGCCAAGGACGGCCTGTACGGTACCGCGCAAGTCGCGGAGATCGTTTCCAACCTGAGGGATTTCAGCCGTCTCGACCGCAGCAAGGTGAGCAGTTTCAACGTGAATGACGGCCTCAACAGCACATTGGCTATCGCACGGCATTTGCTCAAATCGGTCAAGGTCGACAAGCGGTTCCATGGGATACCCGCCATCACCTGCGCACCGTCGCAAATCAACCAGGTGTTTCTCAACCTGATTATAAATGCTGCCCAGGCGCTGCCGGCGCACGGCGGGGAGATCACACTTTTCACGCGGATTGAAAACGATGGCATTGCAATCGATATTGCCGACAACGGAACAGGTATCCCGCCCGACGTGTTGCCGAAAATTTTCGACCCTTTTTTCACCACCAAGGAAATCGGCAAGGGTACCGGCCTCGGCCTGTCCATTTCATACCAGATCATCAAGGATCACGGAGGTCGCATCGATGTCGAGTCGCAAGTTGGACAGGGTACAAAATTTACCGTATGGTTGCCCCTCAGGCCGCCGCCCGAAACCAAACTTTCCGCCTGACCTACTGTGATGTCTGAACCGCAAAAAATCGGCAAATATGAAGTCCGCTCCGTGCTCGGCAAGGGAGCCATGGGGACGGTCTATAAATGTTTCGACCCGCAGATTTCGCGTTGGGTCGCGATCAAGGCCATCGTAAAGGCGTCGCTCAACCCGGTCGACCTGCAACAATTGGTCATCCGCTTCCGCCACGAAGCCCAGGCGGTAGGACGGCTCATTCATCCGCGCATCGTGCAGGTCTACGACTATGGCGAGGACGACCAACTCGCCTACATCGTGATGGAACTGGTGAACGGTAAATCATTGCAGGAGCACCTCCTGAATGGTGCGCGCTTAAGCCTCTTCGAGATTGTCGAGATCATCAGGCGGTTGCTCGACGGGCTGGCTTATGTGCATTCCGAGGGTATCGTGCATCGCGACCTCAAGCCGTCGAACATCCTGATCAATAGCGATGGCCGCGTCAAGATTTGCGATTTTGGCATTGCACATTCCGAATCGTCCGAACTGACCAAGGTGGGCGACGTGCTCGGCTCGCTGCACTACATGTCGCCGGAGCAATTGATCGGCATGCCGGTCGACGCGCGCTCCGACATCTATTCGGTGGGCGTGATTGCGTATGAGCTGCTTACCGGCAAAAAGCCTTTCCTCGGCAAAAGCGTAGCCGTCATGCAGCAGGTGGTCCACGAGCCCCCGGTTGCGCCATCCATCATCAACACCGAACTTGCACCGCAGTTCGACCGGGTGATACTGAAAGCGCTTGCCAAGGATAGCGAGAGACGATACCAGACCGCACGAGAGTTTTCCGATGCATTCATGGAGGCTGCCGGATTCGCCATCGATCGCGGGACGAAAGAGTCTCCGGCAGATTCGTCAGGAGCGTATCCTATTCTGCAGCCCGGCATTGCAACGGATAACGTACTGGCCAATGCCCGCATGATCACCCCCCGCGTTGACCAGCAAACCGCTGCCGGTACCGGCAGCGAGAATGCCGAACCGGGGCAGGCGCGGGAGGACTTGTTTGCCGAAAGCGGGGACAGCCAGTTCGCCCTCGACAAGAGCATAAAGAAAGCACTGATCCTGGCGGTGGACGATGACGAGCGCATCCTGAACGCGCTGAAATCGATGTTTCGCAGGCGTTACCACGTATTCACCACGACCAACCCCAACCAGGCACTCGACTTCATCAAGCGCCACAAGATCAACGTCATCATCAGCGACCAGCGCATGCCCACCATGCCCGGCGTCGAGTTGTTGCGCCAGACACGCGAAATTTCTCCCCACACCGTCCGTATCCTGCTCACCGGTTATTCCGATCTGGCATCCATCGTTGGCTCGATCAATGACGGCGAAGTCTACCGCTTCATCAGCAAACCCTGGGATAACCAGGAATTGCAGCGGACCGTCGTGGAAGCGGTGACCATTTCCCTGGAACTCGCCAATGTCCCTGCCACTCCTGTCGTGTTGCCGGACAACCTGAAAATGGGCATCCTGGTCATAGACAAGGATGAGGAGACTTACCGGGTCACCAAAGGGCTGATAGACGGCCTGTGCCCGGTGCATTATGCGGCCGGCCTGGATGCCGCGATCGCGCTGATGCAGGAACATGAAATTGCCGTGGTACTCGCCGATGTCGGAGCGGGCAACCAAGATATGGCGGCAATGGTCAAGCTGCTTAAACAGGAGAATCCGCAGATACTGTCCATCGTTCTCACCGCCGAATCAGACTCGGACATGGTGATCGAAATGATCAATCAGGCGCAGATCTTCCGCTTCCTGAACAAACCGGTGAAAATGAATTTGCTCAAGAAATATCTGCATGCCGCACTCGAGCAGCACGTGACCTTCAAAAACTCGCCGCAGTTGCTGAGACAGTTTCATTTGCATGAATCCGGCCAGCTGCGCAATTCATCGGTCGGCAAAAAGATACTTGAAGGAATAGCGGAACTATCCGATCGCTGGTTCAAGGCCAGATAACCCGGTTGTTCCTGGCTTGCCGGCATATCCATCATTTATATTGGCAAGCCAATACAAACAGCTAAGGAAACGCATGAATATCGGCATACCAAAAGAAATCAAGCCCAACGAGAACCGCGTCGCGCTGGTTCCGGCCGGGGCGGCGGTTTTGGTGTCGACGGGGCACACTGTCATCGTGGAAAAGGGAGCCGGCCTGGGCAGCGACTTCGCCGATGCGCAATACCTGGCGGCGGGCGCGCAAATCGCCAGGGATGCCGATGCAGTCTGGGCGGCAGCCGACCTGATCGTGAAAGTGAAAGAGCCGGTCGAGCCGGAATGGAAACGCATCAAACCCGGCCAGGGCATCTTCACATACTTTCATTTTGCCGCAAACGAGTCTGTGACCAGAGCGCTTGTCGCCTCCGGCGCGGTTTGCATCGCGTACGAAACCGTCGAGCTGCCTTCGGGCGAACTGCCGCTGCTGACGCCGATGTCGGAAGTGGCCGGGCGCATGGCGGTGCAGGAAGGTGCCAAGTATCTTGAACATCTGCATGGCGGACGCGGCATATTGCTCAGCGGCGTGCCGGGTGTACAACCCGGCAAGGTGGTGATCATCGGCGGCGGCGTGGTCGGCGTGAATGCGGCGAAGATTGCGGCCGGGATGGGTGCCCATGTCGTGATCCTCGATATTTCGCTGGAGCGGTTGCGCTATCTGAGCGATGTGATGCCGGCCAACGTGCAGCTGATATTTTCAAACCGGCACAATCTGCTGGACCAGATCGCCGGCGCCGATCTGGTCATCGGCGCGGTGCTGGTGCACGGCGCGGTCACGCCCCATCTGATACGCCGCGAAGACCTCCAGATCATGCACAAGGGCGCGGTGATCGTCGATGTCTCGATCGACCAGGGCGGCTGCGTCGAGACCATGCATCCGACCACGCACGAAAATCCGACCTTCATTGTCGATGGCATCGTCCATTACGGTGTGGCCAACATGCCCGGCAGCGTGCCGCTCACGTCCACCCTGGCGCTGACCAACGCGACCCTGCCCTATGTGCTGCAATTGGCGAACAGGGGATACAGGCAGGCGCTCGAGGAATCACCGGCACTGCTGAAGGGACTCAACATCATCGGCGGAAAAATAACGCACAGGAAAGTTGCCGAGGCATTCGGGCTCGAGCATCATGCTGCGGAATCATTGATCGGCTGACACCAACCACTCGGCCTGCCCGTTTCTCGAACACGGAACATCGCAGCCATTAAGACAAGGAACCTATTTCATTCTTTGCTGACTATAACCATCATGCGCGACAACGAAGACCTGACAAAATCGCTCTTATCGAGATATTTCAACCGGTTTGAGCTAATCATAACCACGGGCATCATAGTCCTGATCTCGGTCATGATCCTCGCGGCATTCTGGGGGCTGGTGGTAGAGACATACCATCTCGTGCTCCACGGCGCTTTCGACAAACTTGATCACAAGGCATTTCAGTCCGCTTTCGGAATGATCATGACGCTGCTGATCGCCATAGAGTTCAGCTATACGATCATGAATGCATACATGGGCAGGAGCCGCGAGGTGATTGTAAAAAATGTGGTGCTGGTTTCGATCCTGGCGATTGCCAGACAGTTCATCGTGTTCGAAGTGGAGACCATCTCGCCCCTGATCCTGTTTGCGCTGGCGGCCTCGCTTTTGTCGCTCGGTATCGTTTATTGGCTGATGGATCGGACGCCAGCGCCGGATGCCGGGAAATTTCCAGCGGAATAGTGTTCGCGTGATGCCATTTGAGTCAAATGCCGGCCGGAATAAATACATGCCGATATTTTCCCGGTTAGCTGTCCGGAATAAGGAACCTTAACGATGCGCCCCATGCCGCCCGGTGTCCGGATCATCCTCATCACCACGATAGCCTGCTACCTGCTGCAGACCGGCACCGGTGATGGAATGATAAGCAGTTTTGCGCTGTGGCCGCTGGGCAGCAACTTCATGCCCTGGCAACTGGTGACCTACGCGTTCCTGCACGGCAGTATCATGCATATTGCGTTCAACATGTACGGCCTGTGGCTGTTCGGCCGGGAGGTGGAATACATGCTGGGGCGCAGGGTGTTTCTCCAGCTCTATTTCGCCAGCGTGATATCAGCCGGACTGATGCAATTGCTGGCCACGGGTTACAGCGGCGGTGACTATCCCACGATAGGCGCATCCGGCGGCGTGTTCGGCGTGTTGCTCGCTTTTGGCCTGTTCTTTCCCGACCGGGTCATCATGCTGTTGATCCCGCCCATACCTCTGCCTGCATGGCTGTTCGTGATCCTGTACGCAGGCCTGGAACTGATACTCGGCGTGACCGGGACCGAAGCGGGTGTGGCGCATTTTGCGCACCTTGGCGGCATGATAGGCGGCTATCTGGTGATACGCCACTGGCGCCGGGGGCGTGGCGGGGGGCGCTGGAGCTGACCGGAGCAAAGATCTTTTGACCTTTTCAAAGATCAGGTTGCGCGCCAACCCCAAATAAACCAGAATCCATGCGCAATAACCTAATCAAACAGGAGGGTAAATCATGATTAGCAACCCGATCGACATCGCCAGCCGCGTAAGTCCCGAACTGTCCGCCCTCATCGAAACCCTGATCAGTCAACTGGACAGCAATGAGCCGGTAACACTGGCCGCGGTCCGCTCATTCATCAAGCATGAAATGCCTGTCGAAATGGATGAAGACGAGCATCTGCATCACTTCGATGCCGACGAATCGGTCATCGACGAACTCGATGAACTGATCGAACAGTTCGGGGAATCGGCCGCCGCGATGGACTTCATCTACGCCTTTGCCAGCGAAGCGCTGTCGCGGGCGATAGAGGAAGTCATGGACGACGAGAATCGCGAAAATCCGCCAACGCTCGAAGATGTGCTTAAAGCGATACTCGGCGGCCTGGGCGCCAGCCTGGTGGGCGAGGGGATACTGGAAGATGACGAGGACGATGCGCTGGTGCCCGAGATCGAAAACCTGATCGAGCGATTCGGCGCAGACGCCATGGCGGAGGATTTTTTGCGCTACGAGTAGCGTAGCGCACTTTCTGGCGCCGGGCTTGAAATCCGGCGGGCGGGGCCGAGCCGGGAAAAATTCAATCCGGCGGACTCCTGAGCGTGCGGCTGTCATTCAGGTCGCCGTGTTGTATCCCCTGGTGCAGTTCCGCCATCACATGCGCGGAAAATTGCGGAGTGAATCTATCAAGTGCTGATATCACCAGTATGGAAACGATCAGCGGCTGGATCAGCACGACAAAAGCGATGCTGCAGACTTCCGCGAGCAGGCGGAAGAACCTTTTTGCGTGGTAAAGCCCGCGCAGATGCGCGCGATACCGGGACAGCTGCTGGTGCAACACGACCCCTTCGGCAAGCACCATGATCACGCCGCCCACGAATCCTGTCAGGATGGCCATCTTCAGTTCTATCGATCCCATGCCACCTCCCTCGCGATATCGGCTTATATTTATGGTCATCCTCGCTTTTGCCGGAATATTACTATGGCAAAACTGAATTCGCATAGCGGCGCGCCAAACAACGGACAACCTGTATCCATGGTTGTATACCTCCCGGACATAGTCTGGCCGTTGTTATGCCCGCCTTTTAGGTTTAATGTGCGGCAGCGCACATGTTCCGCAGGCACGCCGCGATACAATCAGCCTGCCAATTCCGGCAATCCGTGAAGCTTGTGATACCCATGAAGCTGATTGACCCCAGAACGACTTACGTCATTAAAAATCCCGTCGCCTTCTCCCTGCGCGTGCTGAAGGGCTTTCAGGCCAACCAGGGCCTGCTGCTCGCGGGCGCGGTCGCCTACTATGCGCTGCTCTCCATCGTGCCGCTGCTGATCCTGATAGTGTTCGCGCTGTCGCAGGTGATAGACCAGAACGTGCTGCTGGCGACGCTGAACCGGGCGCTGGAATATGTGGTGCCGGGCGAAGGCAGGGCGGTGGTGGCGGAGCTGAGGTCGTTCCTCGATCATCGCGAGGTGATCGGCTGGGTGTTGCTAGTCACGATGCTGTTTTTCAGCTCGCTCGGTTTCAAGGTGCTGGAGAGCGCGATCTCGGTGATCTTCCTGCACCGCGTGGAGAAGCGCAAGCGGCACATCCTGGTTTCCCTGCTGTTGTTGCCTTTCGGCTATATTTTTTTCATCAGCGCGGTGCTGTTCCTGGGAACGTTCCTGATCGTCGACCTGATGGCGATAGGGGGCGAGCATATCGTTATCCTCGGGCATAGCTGGTCGCTGGGCGGCTTCTCGCGCTGGCTGATCTACGTTGCCGGCGTGTTCGGCGAGATCCTGCTCATTTCCGCGATCTACTATTTCATGCCGGTAGGCAGGCTGACGGCGCGTCACGCACTGATCGGCGGCACCACGGCGGGCCTGCTCTGGGAAATCATCCGGCAGGCGATGGGCTGGTATTTCGGTACGTTGTCACAGGTGAGCGTGGTGTACGGCTCGCTCACCACGGCGATCGTCGTGCTGCTCAGCATGGAAGTGGCGGCCACGCTGCTGTTGCTGGGCGCCCAGGTGATCGCGGAATACGAACGCATCGAGATCGGCGCGCCACCCGAATAGCCGGTGCCGACCGGCAGCCCAGGCGGATGAAACAGCCGTGCTGCGGCTGGCATTTTGGATAAGTCATCTGTCCGGAAAACTTTTGGCCCGCTCCTGCAAGAACAATATTTAAATTTGCAAGTCGCGAAGTGTTTTAAAATATGCGGATGAAAGAATCAATCGCGGAAATCGCGAGTTGAAACATGATTCCTTGCCGCACCCGGCGACCCGGAAGATGTTTAACGGCATGCCCGGTTTGCCGAGACCCGCCGCCGCGCTTGCAAAGGAGATATATCAATGAGCAGATTGCTGCTGGTCATGTTGCTGTTATGTTCGGCTTTGCCGGTGCGCGCTGCCGGGCTGGCCGGGATGTTCGCGCAGGGGCGCACCCAATTTTCGGTGATGGGCGGGAATGGTTATGCCTTCGACAAAAGCTATTTCATCCTTGGCGCGAGCGTGAGCTATTACGTGCTCGACGGTTTGGGTGTCGGCCTGTCCCTCGAAAAATGGTCCGGGAATGATCCCGGCATCACCAAATATGCGCCTTTTGCGCAATACGTTTTCTATCAGACGTCCACCGTGCAGCCGTATGTAGGCGGGTTTTATCGCCACACCGTTGTCGACGGCCTGCCCGACATCAATTCGGTCGGCGAACGCGCCGGCATCAATATCGCTTCAGGACCGAATGCCTATTTCAGCCTGGGCTTTGTCCAGGAGGTCTACCTTGATTGCCAGAATACGGTTTACCTTAAATGCAGGGAAACCTATCCCGAGCTGGGCTTCGTCTTCGGGTTCTGATGTGGAACTCCGCGCATCGGTTTCCGGTATCGCGCGGTCCGGCTCACCCGGCAAACACACAACCTGCATAAGGAATCCCGATGAATCCGATACTCGATGCATTGACAAAAGGCTTTCGCGACCTGTTCCAGTTCAGGATATTGTGGATCGTGGTCTGGCCGATGCTTGCCGCTGTGCTGCTGTGGCTGGTTCTGGGCGTGACCTTCTGGGATACATTCTCGGGATGGATCGTCAGCGGCCTCAACGCATTAGGCATCCAGCACTGGCTCGATAGCCTGGAACCGCGCTGGGTTGCCAACGCGATCCAGGCAATACTGCATATGATCCTGTTCGTGCCGGTGGTATTCACCACCGCGCTGCTGATCACCGCATTCTTTGCGATGCCCGCGCTGATCCGTCTGGTCGCCGATCGCGATTACCCGCAACTCAAGCGCGAAAGCGGGGGCAGCATTGCCGGCAACCTGCTCAACGCCGTGCTGGCCATCGTGATCTTCATCGCCATCTGGGTGCTCACCCTGCCGCTGTGGTTCATCGGCGTGGGCGCGGCGATGCCATTCATTGCCGCGACCTATCTGAACCAGCGATTGTTTCGCTACGATGCGCTCGCGGAACACGGCAACAGCGAAGAAATGAAAGTCCTGTTCTCCAAATACCAGTCGTCATGGTGGGGTCTGGGCCTGCTGACCGGTTTGCTGCAATTCGTGCCGTTGCTGAATCTGTTTGCCCCGGTGCTCACGGGGCTGGCCTTCATCCACTTCGGGCTTGCACGCCTGACTAAGCTGCGCCAGGCGCCATAGGGAACGGCGTTATCCTATAGGCAGGCAGTGCGCGCGGATGATCCGATTGCCGGCTTCCGATCGCCATCCGGCAAGGGCTGCGCCCCCCGGCGGGGCGGCATCATGGGCAAACCGGGCGATCATTTTCCGCTGAGGACGGTTACGTGATTGACGAAGGTGATGCTGGGGAAGGTGCGGTTCAATGTTTTACTGTTGAAGTTCGCCACGGTTGAGCCGCTGTCAAACTCGATGGCATCCCCTTTTTTTGCGTTCACCGTCGAGGCGGCAATCCAGCGGGTCTGGCCGTTCTGCCTGACTTCCAGATAGGTGAATTGGGGTATGTTGATGATGCTGACTACCGTGCCCTTTTGCGGCTGGAAGGCTCCGGGCATACCGGCGAGCGCATCGGTCTGGCTATTGGTACTGATAGCAGGGTGACCGGTGGGCAAGGTGCCCGAAGACGGTATCACCGGATCCGGAACGAAGGGTTCTTCAGCGGGCTTTTTGTTGCATGCCGTGAGGAAAAACATGGCCAGAGCCGCGACGATTGCAATATTTCTCATTTTGCTTCCTTGTTTGTTGTGACGAATAGCCAATACTACTCAAAAAACGGCTCGTCTTGAAAATTTTTCTTGATGGCATGCGAACGGACCTGCCCCGGGCAGGATTTCCCAACGGCGGTTTGTCATCGCTGCTCGATACAATCGATGAATTATTTTCGGCCGGCAATTTCTGCAAGTGTATTTTCCCATGGTAAAAAATCGGATGTCCTGATAGATTAGGTATGGGTATATTTGCAAATACCCAGTCGTGGGGTTGACCGGGAAAGTGTTCTGTAACTCTGCCCGACGGCAGTCAATATGGGCATCAGCCATCAGCAAGGCAGAATATAAACGGATTGGGGATTTGATGATCGGGAAGGAAGGGTTTCATGTGCTATTCAATCTGGCGGCAGATTCCATGTTTATCCTTGATCCGGACGGTTTCATCAGGGAAATAAACCAGACCGCTCATGCCCGCCTGGGCTATACCAGGGCCGAAATGCTGGGGAAGCATATCGGCGAATTCATACTGCCGGAATGCACCGACATGCTGGTCGGCCGGATTGCGAAGGCGCAGAGCCAGGAATTCCTGATCTACGAATCGGCCCAGGTGCACAAGGACGGCACCATATTGCCGATCGAAGTGTGCAGCAGGGCAATCGTGCTGGAAGGCAAAAAGTTGCTGTTCAACATCGTCCGCGACATCGGCGAACGCAAGCGGCTGGACAGCGCGCTGCGCGAGAGCGAGGCCCGCTTCCGCGCCCTGGCCGCGGATGCGCCCGAGGCGATCCTGATTCATGATCTGGACAGCGATCTGTTCATCGACGCGACATCCAGCGCGGAACGGCTGTTTGCCTGCAGCCGCGAGGAGTTGTTGCGCCGCGGCCCGAAACATTTCTACGCGCCCGACCAGCCTGCGGATTCACCCCCGGTTGAAACGCATGTCGAACGCGGCGAGCGTGCCCTGGCCGGCGAGCAAATAAAGTTTGAACGGCTGGTGCGGGACGCACAGGGGCGGGATGTACTTTGTGAGGTCACGCTGGTTCGCCTGCCTTCGGAAGGCCGCAGACTGATCCGTGCCAGCTATATCGACATCACCGAGAGGAAGCAGATCGAGAATGCGCTGCGGGAAAGCGAGGAAAAATATCGCTCGCTTTTCGAAGAGTCCCTGGACGGTCTGTTTATCAGCAATGCGGCAGGGAACTATATCGACATCAACCAGAAAGTCATCCAGATATTCGGGTATGACTCGAAGGAGGAGATGCTTGCTCTTGATCTTGAAAAAGACATCTATGCATACCCCGCGGACAAGGCGCATATCTTTGCCTTCGTTAATAAAATGGGCTCTGCAGAGCTGGAAGTAATCATCAGGAAAAAGAACGGTGAAAGGGTAACGGCTCTCTGTTCTTATACTGCCGTGAAGGACAAGGATGGAGCTATCACCTCGTACCGCGGCATGATCCGGGACATCACCGAGAAGAAAAAATCCGAAGAACTGATCTGGCGGCAGGCCAACTTCGACACACTGACCGGATTGCCCAATCGCAACATGTTCCACGACCGGCTGGGACAGGAAATCAAGAAATCATATCGCGAATGTCTTCCTTTGGCCCTGCTCCTGATCGACCTTGATCATTTCAAGCAGGTGAATGACACGCTTGGTCATGCGATGGGCGACCTGCTGTTGCAGGAAGCTGCCCGGCGCATACGCGCCTGTGTGCGCGGATCGGATACGCTGGCCCGCCTGGGGGGGGACGAATTTACGGTCATCCTGTCCGCGATGTCAGAATCCGGCCATGTCGAGGATGTCGCGCAAAAGATCGTCAGCAGACTGGCACAGCCATTCCGGCTGGGCAGCGATGAGGTATATGTATCGGCCAGCATCGGTATCACCATTTATCCAAGCGATGCCGATGACATCGATTCCCTGATCAAGAATGCGGACCAGGCGATGTATGTGGCCAAGAGCAAGGGCCGCAATCGTTTCAGTTATTTCACCCGATCATTGCAGATAGAAGCGCAGAACCGATTGCGCCTGATCAACGATTTGCGCGGCGCGCTGGACGCCGGGCAACTCAATGTTCATTTTCAACCGATCATCGAGTTGTCGACCGGACTGATCCATAAAGCCGAAGCACTTATCCGCTGGCGGCATCCGGAACGGGGCATGGTCAGCCCGGCATATTTTATCGCGCTGGCAGAAGAAGCGGGACTCATCAATGAGATCGGCGACTGGGTATTCAGGGAGTCGGCCAGATGGGCGAGTATATGGAACAAGCGCTGCAAAGGCGGATTTCAGATGAGCGTGAACATATCGCCCATGCAGTTTCAGCAGGGCGGCAGGATGTTCGATGAATGGATCGAGTATCTGGCCGGACTGGGTCTTTCCGGCAAGAACATGGTGTTTGAGATCACGGAAGGACTGTTGTTGAAAGCAGAGTCCGAAGTCACCGACATCCTGTTCAAATTTCGTGATGCAGGGATACAGGTGGCGATCGATGATTTCGGTACCGGCTATTCATCGCTTTCCTACCTGAAAAAGTTTGATATTGATTACCTGAAAATCGACCAGTCCTTTGTGAACAACCTCGAGTCGGATGCGAACAACATGGCCTTGTCGGAGGCGATCATCGTGATGGCGCACAAGCTGGGACTCAAAGTCATTGCGGAAGGGGTGGAAACGAAGGGGCAGCGTTTCCTGCTGGCTGTCGCCGGTTGCGACTATGCGCAAGGCTATCTGTTTTCAAGACCCCTGCCACCGGAAGAGTTTGAGAGGCTGCTGAACAACACCGGAGAAACATAACAATACGTTCCGGTATCGCGACTGAACCGGTGATCTTAATGGCGCGGATAAATGCAGCGCAGATTACGTCTCATCGGGAAATGCTTCGCCCACGCGCTTCGATGCGCTTCAGGAATACGCCCATCACTTTGCGGTAGAGCGCGTCCTTGAGCACGCTGTCTTCGTTGCCGGCATCGACGTTGGGATTGTCGTTGATCTCGATCACGCAGAGGCGCTTGCCGATCTGCTTGATGTCCACGCCGTAGAATCCGTCGCCGATCAGGTTGGCCGCCCTGAATGCCATCTTCACCACCCGGTCCGGCGCTTCGACTACGGACAGCGCTTCTGTTTTTCCCTCGACAAAATCGCGCTTGTCGTCGCCATAATCGGGATCGGTCAGGTAGGCGCGTGCGGGTACGACGGTCACGCCCGGAATGGCTAGCGGCCAGTCGCGCGGGTTATTGACCACGATGAGGTTGCTCATGCAGATTCCTTTCGTTGTGCATTGCCCATGCTTTGGCTCGGGCGATGGCGATGCGGATGGCGCTGCCCTCGTCGTGGCCTTCGGCCAGCAGGGCATTGGCAATCGCAATTGCCTTGGCGCGCACCAGCGGCGGCAGATGCTGCATGGCTCGCGGGTAGTAATCATTATCCCATGGCATGGTCAGGCCTCGTATACTAGCCGGCCATCCCGGTGCACCAGCCTGGTGCCAAACTCCGCGCACAGCATTTCCATATGCGCGCCGATCGCTTCGAATTCTTCGCCGCGTGCCAATGCAACGTGCGCCACACTCAATGACACCGGCAGCAGTTCGATGCGGCACAGCTTGCCATGCTCGAACATCAGTTTGAACAGGAAGGAGCGGTCGTTGCGCAACTGCGGATGGACGGCGTAATCGTCGATGAAATTGCCGGTGTCGTAGAGGATGGGTTTGCCCCGGTAGATCTCGATGCCCTGGCAGATATGCGCGCTGTGGCCGTGATAGATGTCGGCGCCGAGTTCGATCACGCGCCTGGCAAAGCTGCGGAATTCCGCCGAAGGGCGTTCGACAAAATTCGCGCCCCAGTGGTTGGAGAACACCACCAGATCGGCGCCCTGCGCACGCGCCAGCGCGATGCTGCCGGCGATGCGTGCCAGCGTTGCTTCATCCAGCGAGACTTCCAGATAGTTGGTGCCGGGATGATCTGCACCGGCGGCAAAGTAAGGTTCGTTGTCGGTGCAGGAGAGCAACGCGACGCGGCAGGGCGCAGCACCGGCCTGTTCCGGTAACCTGGCTTCGATCATCGCCGGGGCGGCGGCTTCTTTATCATTTGCACCCGCACCTGCATGGCGGATGCCGGCTGCATCAAGTACGCTCAATGTGTCACGCAGGCCCTGTTCTTCATGGTCGAGTGTGTGATTGTTGGCGAGCGTGCAGGCGTCGATATGTGCAATCTGCAACACGCGCACGGCCTCGGGATCGGCGCGGAAATGGAACATCTTCCAGGTGCGTGACCAAGGTTGGAGATGGGTGGTGAGGGCGCATTCCAGATTGATGATGCGCAGATCGGCCTGCGCCAGATGCGGCAGCATGTCGCCCCACACTTGTTCCGGTTGCATGCGCTTGAGCCTGTCGTTGACCAGGCGGCCGAGCATCACATCTCCGGTAAGGGCTAGTGTGAACATGATTATTTCACAATTGTAGGAGCGGGCCAGAAGTCTTTCGGACAATCGGACATATTATTGTGGCAATTGACGCCCATGGAATAAATCACATCGTGCGCTTGAGCAACTTGCGCAGCGCGGTCAGCGAACGCGTGTTGAGCACGTCGGCTTTTTCCAGCCAGCCGCGCCGCGCCTGACCGACGCCATACTTGAGGTTGGCGAAATCGTAGGTGCTGTGCGCATCAGAATTGATGCTGACCAGCACGCCTTCCTCCCTGGCGCTCTGGCATTGGCTGTCGAGCAGGTCGAGGCGTTCCGGATGGGCGTTCAGTTCGAGGTAGCAGCCGCGCTGTTTCGCATGGCGGATGATGCGCAGCATGTCCACGTCATACGGCTCGCGCCGTTCGATCAGGCGGCCAGTGGGATGCGCGAGCAGCGTGAAGTGCGGATGATCCATCGCGCGCAGGATGCGCTCGGTCTGCCTGGCGCGCGACAGGTCGAAGCGGCTGTGCACCGCGCCCACCACCAGGTCGAGCCGTTCCAGCACTCCATCCGGCAGGTCGAGGCTGCCGTCTTCGAGGATGTCCACCTCGATGCCCTTGAGCAGCGTGATGCCGTCCAGCTTTGTGTTGAGCAGGTCGATCTCGTCGCACTGTTTCGCCAGTTGCACGGGATCGAGTCCGTGCGCGACGGCGAGGCGGCGCGAGTGTTCGGTGATGGCGAGGTACTCCAGCCCCAGCGCCTTGGCCGCGAGCGCCATGTCGCGCAGAGTGTCATGGCCATCGGTGGCCCTGGTGTGCGCATGCAGGTCGCCGCGCAAGTCGGACAGTTCAACCAGCTTGGGCAATCGTCCGGCGCGCGCCGCTTCGATTTCGCCGCGGTCCTCGCGCAGCTCCGGCGGTATGTAGGGCAGGCCGACCGCGCGGTACACCGATTCCTCGCTGTCCCCGGCGATGCGCTGCGCGCCGCGGAACACGCCGTATTCGTTGACCTTCAGGCCGAGCTGCTGCGCGATGCGGCGGATCGCGATGTTGTGCGACTTGGACCCGGTGAAGTAGTGCAGTGCCGCACCATAGCTTTCCTGCGCCACGACGCGCAGGTCGACCTGCATGCCGCATTTGAGCAGCACGCTGGCGCGCGTTTCACCGGCGGAGAACACTTCGGCCACTTCGTCGTATGCGGTGAAACGCTGCATAACCGGGCTGTCAGGCTTGGCGGTGACCAGGATGTCCAGATCGCCGACAGTCTCGCGCATACGCCGGAAGCTGCCGGCCACGACCACCCGCTGCACGCCGGGGATGGCCTGCAGAAAGGCGCGCAGCGCATCGGCATATTGCGCCGCGGTGGCGAGTTTGAAACGGCGGCTCTGGCTGGCATGGGCCTGCACGGCCTGCAGGATGTTCTGCTCGGTCTTTGCGCCGAAACCGGGCAGCGCGCGGATGCGTCCGTCCTGCGCGGCGCGGTGAAGTTGTTCTACTGTCTGCACATCGAGATCGTGGTACAGCGCCTTTACGCGCTTCGGTCCCAGGCCGGGGATCTTCAGCAGTTCGGTGATCGCGGGAGGCAGCTCGCGGCGCAGACGCTCCAGCAGGCTGCAATGTCCGGTGGTGACGATCTCGTTGATCTTGCCGGCAAGATCGGTGCCGATGCCGGGCAACCTAGTCAGGTCATCGCCGCGCTCCACCAGCACGCGCGCCTCCTGCGGCAGGTCGCCCAGGATGCGCGCGGCATTGCGGTAGGCGCGGATACGGAAGGTATTCGCCGCCCCGATCTCGAGCAGGTCGGCGATCTCTTCGAAAATAACGGTGATGTCGGCGTTATGAACAGGCATAACGCATTGTATTCCTATGCTTGACCGACAGGCAGGCTGGGTCGGTTTTGGATTGCCTGTTATAGTGATCGCTTCATGCTACGCTTGATGCAGACATGGCTGTCGAAACCGAACTCAAATTGCGCATCGCCCCTGAACAGCTTGCCAGGCTGAAGCGGCACGCGTTGCTCAAGACATATTCAATCACGCGCCCAACTACGCGCCGTCTGCAAAACATCTATTACGACACCCCGAAACTGGATTTGCATCAATCCGAAATGGCGTTGCGCTTGCGCCATGCCGGGCGGCAATGGCTGCAAACCCTGAAGGGCGGGGGCTCGGTGCAGGCCGGGCTGCACCGGCGCAACGAGTGGGAAGTGCCGGTGAATCGCGCGGCACTGGATTTCTCGGCTACGCAGGAAGTGGAATGGGACGAACATTTGCGGCCGTCGTTGCGCAAGAAATTGCATCCGGTGTTCGTCACCGATTTTTCCCGCAACAGCCGGATGCTGGATTTTCAGGGTGCGCAGATCGAGTTGTGCATGGATCAGGGTGAAGTGCGCACCGAGCAGCACAGCATGCCGATCTGCGAGCTGGAGCTGGAATTGAAATCCGGCGAGCCGCAGCAATTGTTCGAGCTGGCGCTGGCGATACTGGATATCGTGCCGTTCGAACTGGAGACGGTCAGCAAGGCGGAAAATGGCTATCGCCTTTTGTCGGGCTTTACGGGTCATCCGGTCAAGGGTGTTGCGCCAAAAATTGCAGATGCTGACACGCTGGCCGATGTGCTTGAAAAGTTGATCTGGTCCTGTTTGCAGCATTTTCAGGGCAACCTGTCCGGTGCGATGGGGCACGGCGCGATGGCAAGCGACGATGCCGAATATCTGCACCAGATGCGCGTCGCGTTGCGCCGCTTGCGTGTGGTGCTGCGCATGGCGGAAAAGGTCCTGGCCGATCAGCATCTGGCCGGATTGTACAAAGATGTTTCGGATTTGTGTGTCGCGCTGGGCCGCATACGCGAATGGGATGTGTTCATCGCCGGGATGCTGCAGCCGATGTGCGCGCGCATGGCAGGACATGCGGGTTTGCAGGCTTTGCTGGCAGCCAGCGAACAACAGCATGCGGCATGTTATGCAACACTGCGCGGCACGGCTCGGGCGCGTGAATTGCAGCGCCTGCTGTTGCGCTTCGCCATCTGGATGAACGGCGATTATTGGCTGCATGCCGGTTGGCAACAGGCGGAAGTGCTGTCGGCGCGGGATTTCGCGACCCGCCGTTTGCGCAAACTGGCCAAACGGTTCGCGCTATCCGGACAGCAGATGGATACGGCCGGGGCCGCGCAATTGCACGCGCTGCGCATTATTGCCAAGAAGCTCAGATATAGCGCGGAATTTTTTGCGGATTTATACGACAGGAAAAAAGCCGGGACTTTTCTTGCCACATTAAGCGAAGTGCAGGATGTGCTCGGGCAGATCAACGATGTCGCGGTGGCGCATCGTTTGCTGGACGGTCTGGCGGCAGATGCCGGTTTGGCAGCGCATCAGGAGTCCATCACTTTGTCCAGGGGATGGATCGCGCACGACCTGTCCCATCAGCTCGATGTGCTGCGAAAAACCATACAACGCTTCAACAAACAAGACGCGTTTTGGGAAAAATAAATTTCCGGTGGTCATTGCCAGCAAGGGCGTTGCAGTTTATCGTGTGCGGGTAAACCTGCTAAATGAATGTGGACAGTGTTGATTGAACTGTGGGTTTTATCAGGGAAGGGAAAATCGTGGACAGAACAAAATTGTTGCTCGGAGGTATCCTGGTCATAGCCGCCGCCGGGGCATTTGTGTATTTCGACCCCATGGATCTCGACCTTCTGGGCTTGAAGAAGAGTTCCGTTGTTGCGAAACCTGCAGCGGCACCTCATGCTCCAATGCCGGTGGCAAAACCGCCGGTAATTGTGCCCAAAGCAGCCGTTGCGCCTGCACAAACGAAAGCCTCCGTTGCAGTATCACCCCCAACACCCGCGCCTGCTGCAACCTCACCCGTTGCAGCACCTAAAGCTGCCGTTGCTACAATGCAGGCAACAATGCCTGCTGCCTCTGTGCCTCCAGTTGCGGTAGCGGCCCGGGTCCCGCAGCCGGCAATGAAACCCGCGCCGGCCAAGGTCACCGGCAAGCCGGCCATCGATAAACCAATGAAGCCAAAAAATCTGGATCTGAGGCATTGCCTGGATTTAAAGACCGACGCAGAAATTGCCAAATGCGCGGGTGAGTAGACGTGGCGACGCCGCCGCTTGAGAAGCGGCACCAGCCGTCCGGGTTGAACTCGCGCTTCCACGGGAATTCATTGGTCAATGGCAGCCGTTTGGCCTTTGCGGATTATGTCGCGCGAACCCGGGACATGCTCTACAGGGCACATGCCGGTGCCGCGAATCTGGAAAATATTGTCGACGGCAATGCGCCGTTTGAGCTGAAGCCGCCACCCGGTTTTTCGTCCGGGCAACAAAAACCCTACCGTCGCGGCGTGCTGCTCACCCATGGCCTGAGCGATTCCCCTTATTCGATGCGTCACCTTGCTGCGTTTTTCCAGCAGAACGGTTTTCGTGTGATGGCCGTATTGTTGCCTGGGCATGGAACGCAACCGGGTGATCTGCTTGATGTGGCCTGGCGGGAGTGGGCCAAGACGGTCGCCTATGGCGCTTATCAGCTGGCCGAGGAGGCCGATGAAATCTATCTGGCGGGATACTCAACCGGTGCAACGCTGAGCGTCTACCATAGTCTGCGCGACAATCGGGTGCGCGGCCTGTTCCTGTTTTCCCCCGCACTGAAGATAACGCGACGGGCTGCGTTTGCGAACCTGCACAAGTTGTATAGCTGGCTGATACCGTCCGCCCGATGGGTGGATATCAAACCCGATCTGGACATCTACAAATATGAGTCCTTTACCAGGAATGCAGCTGCCCAGACCTATGCCCTGACCAGGGAACTCGGCAGGAAACTGCAGGGGCATCGGTTGGACATTCCGGTTTTCACCGCCGCCAGCGCAGATGACATGACAGTCAAAACATCGGTGATATTTGAATTCACAAAACACGCGTGCCCTCCATCCAGCAGGCTGGTGATCTACACCACCGAGCCGGAGAAATTTCCGCGTGATTTTCCGGCAGATAGATTGGAGCTGGTGAACAGCGTGTTTCCCGCGCAGAAAATATTGAGCTCCGCGCACACCGCCATCGTGCTAGCGCCGGAGGACAGACATTATGGCGTTGACGGGGAGTATTCCAATTGCGTGCATTATTATCCGGACGATATGGAAAAATACGCTGCATGTCTCGAACATCCCGGGCAGGATTTTCAGGGCGAGATCACCGGGAAAAACCTTGAAGCCGGTATCCTGCGGCGGCTGATGTACAACCCGAATTTCGCGGCACTCAAGGTTTCGATGGAACGATTCATTGATGATCTGCCATGAGCCAGTCGCATCTTCAGAATAAACGTTGTTGCCCGGATATTGTCGGGCAATTGGCCGGGTACATCTACAACTGCTATTTTGAAAGAGTAAGTTGAAAAATTATTGGTATCGGCTGCTGAGCCAATTGCTGGTATTCCTCTACTACCACCGCATCCGCGTGTTGAATCCGCAGCTATTGCCCGAGCGTGGCCCGGTACTTTTCGTGGCATTGCACCGCAATGGCGCAGTCGACGGTTATGTATACAAATCGCAGCTTCCACGCATCAATTTTCTGATTTCCGTGCAACTGCGGCGCAGCCTGATAGGCAGAATATTTTTTGGCGGTATCGAGGTTGCGCGAAAGAAGGACATGGCGACAAATTCCGCCGAAGCCGCCGACGGCAACACGGCGATAGTCGCTTGCGCTGACTATCTCAGACAAGGCGGCGAGCTGCTGATACTGCCCGAAGGCACCAGCGATCTGGGACATCGCCACTTGCCCTTTCACAAGGGCGCTGCACGCACCCTGGGCAAACTCATGGAGGGTTCATACCAGTTGCCTGTGGTCATCCCACTGGGCATCCATTACGAACATGCATGGGCATGGCAAAGCGATGTCGAGGTGGTGGTGGGTGGGCCGATTGACACCAGTCTTCCATCCGGTATTTCACCCGCGGAGCGGATCGTCCTGTTGCATGAACGCATCACCGTTGCGCTGGAGGCACTGGCGGTGCAGGCGGATGATGCCGAAACTTTTTCGCGGCGCGAGCGCATCGCTTATGCCGCGACGCTGGGCAGCAAACGTAGTTATTTTGCCGCACAAAAAGCATTGGAGAACGGGATGCAGGAAGCAGAAGCACTGACATTGAAGCTGGAACAGCAAATATTGCACAGCACTAAGGGACAGCGCCTGTGGCTGCACCAGGGTGTGCCGCTGGTGCCTATGCATCACGCTTGGGCGTATCCGTTGCTTTTCATTTTCCTTCTGCCGTTCGTCGTGCTGGCCTGCACGCTCAATGTGCTGCCGTTGCTTGCCGCCCGCTGGGCCGGGCAGCGCTTCAGCGACGGCCGCAACACTATCGCGCTGTGGCGTTTGCTGGTCGGCATTCCGGCGCTGGTGATCTGGGCCGGGCTGTTGCTGGGCTTGGCGCTGTGGTCGCACGCACTGCTACCATGGTTTGCTTACCTGGCGGTCAGCATCGCCGGCATCAGATCCGTGCGGCGCGTGCAGAAACTCGCGATCACGCTGCATAATTGGGTGTTTGCGAATTCGTTGCGCGGCTCATTGCTGGCCTGGCGCGAATCTCTGGAGAATTGCATGAGGACACGTAATGTCTAACGCCAGACTGGCCTTTTCACCGCTCTTCGCGCACGAGTTTTTCTTCGGCGCCTTCCTGCTCATCACCTTCGTGCGCCTGCTTACCGCGCAAGGCGTGTTCTGGGCCGACACGGTGGTCTTCGGCACCGGGTTGATCTTTGCCTCAGCGTTGATCATGTACGATCAACGCATCAACACGACATCGTCGCTGCGCTGGCGCCTGTTGTTCTACCCGATCGCGATGAACGTGTATTTCCAGCAGTTGCGCACCGCCATTCCCGATATCACCACCCATAAATCCGACACGATGCTGCGCGCCATCGACAGCGCGTTGATCGGCGACACGCCGTCGATCCTGTGGCAAAACCTGGTCACGCCCGGACTCACCGAGCTCATGAGTCTTTGTTACCTGTTCTTTTTCCCCTACCTGATCATGGGTGTGGTGATGAATTTCATCGGCCCGATGTGGCGCTGCAAGGCTTTCGTTGTGGGGCTGTTCTCGCTCTATGGCGTCGGTTTCCTCGGCTACACGCTGGTTCCCGCCGCCGGGCCCTATCTGGCGTTCGGCGACGTATTTACCACGCAGCTCACCGGCGGGCCGCTGACCGCATTCAACGCCTCGCTGGTGAAGATGGGCTCCACCGGCGTGGATGTGTTTCCCAGCCTGCACGTGGCGGTGTCGCTGTTCATACTCGGCTTCGATTTTCAGCACAACAGGCGCCGCTTCTGGTGGTGCCTGATCCCCTGCCTGGGGCTGTGGTGCTCGACCCTGTATTTGCGCTACCACTACCTGATCGATGTGCTCTGCGGCGTGTTGCTCGCCAGCTGGGCGCTATGGATCGCGCGCCGCCAAACTTCACCCTCGGAGAAACTTTGATGAAACTGACACTCGCCTTTGCCGAACCGGATGCCGGCCGCCACGAACTGTCAGGCGGCAAGGGCGCGAACCTTGCGCTGCTTACCCAGCGCGGCTTTCCTGTCCCGGTCGGGTTCATCGTGACGGCAGCGGCCTACCGCGAATTCATCCTCACCGCCAAGACGTTGCGTTCGCGCATCGGCGCATTTGATTATGCCGATGCGGCAAAGCTGCAAGGGCAGGGAACACAACTGCGCGCCGAGATCGAGCAGATGCCGTTACCCGCCGCGCTGGAAGCGTCCGTCCGGCAACAGCTGGCCGCGTTTGCCGATGATGCGGCATTTTCCGTGCGCTCTTCTTCCACCTTCGAGGACCTGGCCAGCGCGGCCTTCGCCGGACAGCATGACACCTACCTCAACATCCATGGCGCGGACGCGATCCTCGAACGCATCCGCGCCTGCTTCGCCTCATTGTGGCAGGACCGCGCCATCGCTTACCGCGAACGGCTCGGCTTTGACCAGTTGCAGGCAACGATGGCGGTGGTGGTGCAGACCATGATCCCGTCCGAGATTTCAGGCGTCGGTTTCACCATCAACCCCATCAGCGGCAATATAGATGAGATGCTGGTCAACGCCAATTTCGGCCTCGGCGAATCCGTGGTCAGCGGCGAGGGCGCGATCGACCAGTTCGTGCTGGCGCGCGACGGCAGCCTGCGCAGCAGTGCCATAGGCGAGAAGACGCAGCGCATCGTCAACACCGCACAGGGCACGGTCGAGGTCGAAGTGGACAGCGCGGATGCGAATCAGGTCAGCATGAGCGAGCCACAGCTCGCCGAACTGGCCGACCAGATGCGCCGCGTCGAAGCTTCCTACCAGTTCCCGCAGGACATCGAATGGGCGATCAGCGGCGGCAAGCTGTGGCTATTGCAATCGCGCCCTATCACCAGCATCCCGCCGCGCTGGACGCGCGACGAATCCGCCGAGCGCTTCCCCAACGTGATCACGCCGCTGGCCTGGGAGATGGTCGAGGACGGCTTTCACCGCTCGCTCAACCACTCGTTCCAGTTGATGGGCTACCCGGCGTTTTCCGGAAAGTGGTTTGCGATGTTCGACCATTACATCTACGGCAACCAGAACGCGGTGGAAATCTATGGCCGCCGCATGCCGTTCGCGATCCGCAACCTGGAAGAACTGGAAGCCGCTATCCCGCACCTGCGCAGCGACTACGCCTGGGTGCAGGACCTGCCGCTGGAATGGGCGCGCGACCTGGATCATTACCTGCTGACGCTGGGCGAACTGAATGCCGAAAAGCTGCAAGGCAAAAGTCTTGCCGAAGTGTGGCAATACGTGCTGAGAGTGAACCAACTCGGTGCGGATTACTTCCTGCCCAACATCGCCATCTCGATCACCCAGCGCACGCTGTACCGTTTGTTGCATGGCCTGCTGCAGATGCTCACCGGCAAAGCGGAGGAAGCGGCGACGCTGTTCGACACGCTGATCGCCCACACCGAAACCAAGACCGGCATCATCAACAAAGAGCTGGCCGCAATGGCCGGCGAGATACGCAATGATGCCGGACTGAAAGCGCTGAGCGCATCGGCACCTTCAAGGGCACTGATCGAATCGGGACGATTGGAGGCACATAGCAGTTTTGCGGGCCGCTTCAAAAAATTCCTGCGCGACCACGGCCATCGCGAAGTGGACTTCGATCCCTACCAGCCGACCTGGCTGGAAGCGCCCTGGCTGGTGCTCGACAATCTGCGGCTGATGGCCGACATGCCGCAGGACGACAATCCGCGCGAGCGCGAACGCAGCCTCAAGCTCGCGATGCACGAAGCCGAACTTGCGCTGTACGCGCGCATCCCGCAGCGGCTGCATTTCTTCTTCCACGAAATATTGCGCCTGGTGCGCGCCTACACCACACTGGACGACGTGGAGCATTACCACACCACGCGCCTGACCCTGCCGCTGCGCAAAGGCCTGCGCTGCTTGGGCGAACACTTGCAGATACGCAAGGTCGTGAATGAACCGATGGACGTATTCTTTGCTCATTATCAGGCGCTGAGTGAAGCAATCGAGAGCGACGATCCGGCACTATGGTCGGCGTTGGCAAAATCCATCCGCGAGGAAAAAGCCGCCTGGCTGAAACACCGCGACAGCACGCCCGCATGGAACCTGAGCGAAGAGACGCCGGACGATATCGCTGAAAGCGCATCGGGCGATGTGCTGACAGGTTTGGCTGGAAGCGCCGGCGTGGCCGAAGGCATCGTGTTCGTCGTCCGCTCCCCCGACGACTTCGCCAGCTTTCCCAAAGGCGCGGTGCTGGTCGCGCGCACCACCAACCCTGCCTGGACGCCGTTGTTCTACAGCGCCTGCGCCGTCGTCACCGAAAGCGGCGGTCCGCTATCTCACGGTGCGGTCACAGCACGCGAAATGCAGATACCTGCGGTGATGAGTGTGCGCGGGGTGCTTGCTAGGCTGAACAACGGGCAGCGCGTGAAGGTGGATGGCAGGAACGGGCGAGTGGAGATATTGGGCTGATGACGGCTTTCGGGATAGTATTAAGCAATGATGGATGGCGGCTGCGTGCCATTTGCAGTCGCTCAAGGGGTGTGCAAGTATGTGAGCGATAAGGTCGGCAACCGGCCAATAATTGCCGTTCAATACTGCAATATTTTGCGGCTGATATTATTTTTGTCGATGACCTGAAAGGCTACTAAATGCCAGTTCTTCCTTCAATGTCACCGTACCAGGCGACTTATTTCGTTTGGTTTCAAAAACGACTCCTCGCAGCAGTTTTTTTGATTGTCGCACTCTCGTGTCTGGTGGGGGCGTATGCGTCAGGTTATCGAATACCGGCGCTACTATCGTCTCACAATTGGCCAACCGTCGAGGGCAGAGTCACGAAATCAGAAGGTGTTGATTGGGTTTGTGGAGGCAACCACAACGAAGCTCGGCCAGCCATCAAGTATGAATACGAGGTCAACAATGAAAGATATGTTGGCTATAGCGTTGCCTTCAATCTATATGCATGCATGCCACTGGAAGAAGCGAGAAGGCTTGTTTCAGAATATCCAGTAGGGCCCGTGCGTGTTTGGTACAAGCCGGACAATCCAAGCATGTCTGTTATCAAAACAGGACCGGTTCCATCAAGGATCACTGATTTGCTCATTGGTTTAGCGATTGCCTTCCTTGCATTTGTTATTGCGGCCTGGCTGACTGTTAGGTGGAACGGGCCTGCTCCGTAGCGAATGCTATCCTGAGAGATTGAAAACAGTGACAGAGAATAATTGGCTTGCCTTTTAATTCTCGATGTCCGCTTTGGAGACGCTGCTATGTCCGTTAAGGGTCGATAAGCGACATCTTCGCTAACAAGTTTATTCTCAACACCATGTCTGCTGTGTGTCGATAGTACGCATCCGTGGTTTACATAGCGGACGTTGCGGTAGGATTTTTTCCGGAAAAATATTTTGGTCTGCAATTTGAGCGATGCGGACGTGAATGAGATAGGGACGGAGTGAAATTAATTTTATAATGAAGCCCGTCATCGCCGGGGTTTTTCATTACAGCAAGTGTAGGGCGGGTCACACCCGCCATTCAAACATCATTCACCATATTCTGTCCCGAATGCCTCGTTATTTCGTGGAGCGGCGGGTGTGACCCGCCCTACGTGGTTGCATGCCGTGCCACGCGATCCAGAATAATTTCCGCGACGCGCCTGCTTGACGGCAGGAGCGTATGCACGGTGGGGATCAGCACCTGATCGCTGATCCATTCGGCACTCGCTTCGGATACGGATACCACACCATCGTTGCTTTCGCCCTCGAATGGACTTCGTGTTGACGTCATGCCACGAACGCCAACGATACTGGTTGTCGGTACGGCAACGGGTCCGACTTCGGACATCCTGCTTGGCGAACCGAGCAGCTGGCCGCAGTCACGGGTGAAGGCCCGATAGACTGGATTCTTGTGCAGCTTTTGCGCCAGACGGGCGGGTTGCTGCGGTGAGCCGAGCAGGAAGAGGTGACGTGGCAATCTGGTTCCAGAGGGGAGGGTGTTTAACGCGGCCCTGAGAAGCACCCCACCCAGGGAATGACCAACAAGCACGTATTCGCCTTGCGCGGCGAGGACCAGGATTTTCGCGACGAGCCGTTTTTTGATCGCGGGGAAATCTTCAAGCGTCACCGCGTAGCCGAATGTGGCGGTTTTCAGTCCCGCGCGTTTCAGTTGCAGCAGCATCGGCCAACCCGATAGCGGAGACCGTCCCATTCCATGGACAAAAAGCACCTGCATAGATGATCCCTCAGGTATCGCAGCAATCGTAGGGCGGGTTACACCCGCCATATGCAATATCATTACACAACCTTGCCCTGTATTCGTCATGCAACGGCGGGTGTGACCCGCCCTACGTGTGACTGTTTAACCCGCCCTACGTGCTTTATATTTTTTTACAGCAACGGCTTGATCGGCATCAGTTGCCAGAACCTTACCCTGCTGCGCTTGGCAAACGGCACGTGTTGATCCGGGTTGTCGGTGGCTGCGTTCCAGCTGTTGCCCGGCAGCATATCGGTTTCTATCGCCGCCTCGACTTTGCGCGCGATCGCTTCGTCGTGAATGATCACGCCCACTTCGGTATTGAGGTTCTCCGAGCGCGGATCAACATTGAACGTGCCGATGAAGACAGTCTTCGAATCCACCACCATGCTCTTGGCATGGAGAGCGAATATCGGTGGCTTCTCCTTTGCGTCGATTGCGCGCTGGATCAATTGGCGCCGTTCCTCGGGGTCGGGTTTGTATTCATAAATCTTCAAACCCATCTTGAGCAATGCATCACGCTGATTGCGATATCCGCTGGAGGCCTGGATGTTGTCGCTGGAAGCGAGCGAGTTGGTGTTGATGCGCACATGTACACCGCGCGCCAGGGTCTGCTTGAACAGTTCCTTGGCATCGTCGGATAGTACCAGATAGGGCGACTGGATCACGATATGGTCGGTAGCGGATGCTACCAATTTGGCCAGCGCGGCGCTGGTCAGTCCGCCGCCACCCAGGCTCAAACGGTTTGCATTCTTGCCGGGACGATCGCTGATGAATTCCACTTTCCCCCAGGTTATTTGCCCGGCCAATTGTTCAAACGAGGTTGGAATGTTGTTGATGGCGGCGTGCACTTCCGGCGCAAAGTTGTCCGGCGATTTTGCATAGTCGTGCAGCTCGCGATAAATCTTCGCAGCTTCCTCGTCGTTCACCTTCACGTTCTTCTGCATCAGCCCGATACCGTCATAAAGGTCTTCCACACGCGCACTCAGTTTGCTGCCCCAGAAATTCTCGAAACTGGCCTGCATGGCCGTGACCACCTTGCCCAGCAGTAGCACATCGCGGTCGCGGAAATTGTACTCGTGGTTGTAATCGTAATATTCGGCGGCCATGTTGCGCCCGCCGGTGATGGCCACCTTGCCGTCGACCATGAAAGTTTTGTCGTGCATGCGCTGGTTGACCCCGCGGAAATCGCCGAACACGTTCAGCACGCGTTTTTGCAGCGGAACCCCGACCGAACTCTTGGGGTTGTAGATGCGGATTTCGATATTGGGATGACGCGCGAGGGCGAGCAAGGATTTGTCCGGCGCATCGATCATCAGATCGTCCACAATGACGCGCACCTTCACCCCGCGGTCGGCGGCGCGCAGCAGCGCCTCGGCGGCCAGTATGCCGATGTTATCCGTGCTCCAGATGAAGTATTGCACCTCTATCGTGTGCCGGGCATGGTCCGCCAGCCATGCCCTGGCCTGCAATGCGTCCGCTCCGGTATCCAGCACGTATGCACCACTCTGATCGGCATGCTCTGCAATCTGGCGGTCGATGAATTCCATGGCCGTATCTTCCTGCACCGCATGCGTAGCCATGGGCAGCAACGACAGGACTAGCAACAGGAACGTCAGCAATCGTTTAGTGCTCATATCGACATTCTCCCTTAGGGCGGGTTAACCAGCGGCTTGCTGGCGTTGTTTGCCAGCATGCGTAGGGCGGGTCACACCCGCCATTGCCCAAGATAGTTTGAATGGCGGGTGTGACCCGCCCTACATGCCGCCTCGGGACACATCAGCGCACATCCCCGCGCAATATCGCCACCTTATCCTGCAAGTCCCTGAGTGAAACATTTTCAGGCGACACCGGTTCGCCAATATTCAACGTCACCTTGCGAAACGGTCTTGCCTTCCATGGCTGACTCAGGGGTGCTCCATGCATGCGCGAGAAGATGCTGCCCCACAAACCGGAGAGCGCCATCGGAATGACCGGTACCGGATTGCGCGCGACGATCTGTGCGATGCCGGGGCGGAAAGGAGTGATTTCGCCGGTCGCGGTGACGGTGCCTTCCGGGAAGATGCACACCAGTTCACCTGACGCGAGTGCCTGCGATATATCGTCGAAGGCTTTGGCCTTGAGCGCCGCGTCTTCCTTTTCCGGGGCGATGGGTATGGCGCGTCCTGCCTTGAAGATGAACGAGAGTATCGGCCAGCGGAAGATGCGGTGGTCGATCACGAAGCGGATCGGCCTGCGGCAGGCTGCCGCGATGATCAGCGCGTCGACAAAGCTTGCATGGTTGCAGACCAGGACTGCAGAACCTTCATCGGGGAGGTGGTCGATGCCGCGCTTGTCGAGACGGTACACGGTATGGATCAGCATCCAGACGACGAAGCGCAACAGGAATTCCGGCACCAGCTTGTAGATATAGATCGCCACTGCCGCATTGCACACCGCGGCCACGCCGAACAGCGCCGGGATGGAGAGGCCAGAACCGAGCAGGGCTGCAGCTGTCAGTGCGCCGACCACCATGAACAGCGCGTTCATGATGTTGTTGCTGGCGATGATGCGCGCCCTGAATTCGACCTTGCTGCGCGTCTGTATCAGGGCATACAGCGGAACGATGAAGAAGCCGCCGAACAAACCAATCGCGCCCAGATCGAACAACACGCGCCACATGCCGGGCTCGGCCAACAACGCCATCAAGGTCAGCGGTTCGCCAACCGGCGGCATCGTCGGTGAGGACCACGCCAGATCGAGACCGAATAACGTCAGTCCGATCGAGCCGAACGGCACCAGCCCGATCTCCACCATTTTCCCCGACATCCGTTCGCACAGCATCGAACCGACGCCGATACCGATCGTGAAAACCGCCAGCAGCAATGTGACGGCCGTTTCCGATCCGCCCAGCACGTTCTTGGCGTAGGCCGGGAATTGCGCGAGGAACAACGCGCCATACAGCCAGAACCACGAGACGCCGAGTATCGACAGGAATACGGTGCGGTTCTCGCGGGCGAAGCCGATGTTGCGCCAGGTCTCGGTGAATGGGTTGGGATTGACGCGCAATTCGGGCGCGGGAGCGGGAGCGGGAGGTATCTGGCGGCTGGCGAAGTAGCCCGCCGTCGCCACGAGCAAACCGCCGATACTGATCCAGATTGTTCCCTGAGACAGTCCCGCGATTAGCCCTCCGGTGATGGTGCCGATCAGGATCGCGACGAAGGTTCCCGCTTCCACCAGCGCGTTGCCGCCAATCAGTTCTTCCTCCTTGAGATGCTGCGGCAGGATGGCGTATTTCACCGGCCCGAACAACGTTGAATGCACACCGAACAAAAACAGCGCGCCCATCAGCAGGTTCAGGCTATGCATCGCGAAACCCGCGCTCGCCACCAGCATGATGACGATCTCCAGCAGCTTGACCAGTCGAGCGAGTTTCGCCTTGTCGTATTTGTCAGCCAGCTGTCCGGCGGTGGCGGAGAATAAAAAGAACGGCAGGATGAAAATCCCTGCTGCCATGTTTGCCAGCAACTCGGGTTTTAAAGTAGTCCAGCTCGCGGCCTGAAAAGTGAGCAACACGATCAGCGAATTCTTGAACAGATTGTCGTTGAATGCACCGAGGAATTGTGTGCCGAAAAAGGGCAGGAAACGGCGCGTTTTTAGAAGTTGAAATTGTCCGCTCATGTTATTTTTCTTCGTGTTCAAGAGAGGTTGTAGGGCGGGTTAACCAGCGGCTTGTTGGCGATGTTTGCCAACTTAGCCGATTGGCTATGCGGAGCCAACCCGCCAATGTTATACCCGCCATTTTAAAATCATTCACCAAATTCTCCTTCGATTTCTTTGTTATCTCGTGCAACGGCGGGTCCGAAAAACTTTTGGCCGGGCACCCGTGTGACCTGCCCTACGTTTTGCGCAACGGCGGGGATATCCCGCCCTACCCAATCTGGCGGATAAATCCCTTGTTTTACATAGCGGTGAAAACTGGAATACGGCCAATCCGCAACGCATTTCACATGGCCGTGCTTGACCGGATTCCAATGGACGTAATCCACATGCCTGACAAAATCGCGCTCGTCACGAATTTGATGTTCCCAATAGCGGTGTTGCCACAATGAGCTTTGGTGTTTCTGTTTGCGGCGGGCGGTCATGTATTCATCGCGCATCAATCTGGTCCCGCAGCGTTGTGTCACTTTGGTTTTAATCAATTTCCAGCGCGTGGCAAAATCCGCATCCCCTGTGGGCAACGTCCACAGGCAATGCAAGTGGTCGGGCAACAATACCCATGCGTCAATGGAGAACGGCAAAGTCGTTCTCACTGATTCAATCGCTTCACGCAAGGCGGCTCGAACATACGCTTCAACCAGGAACGGCTGCCGGCGTAATGTATTCACCGTGAAGAAATAGCATCCTCCCTCAGCATTTGCGCGGCGATAGTTGGGCATGCGTTCCCTTTATTTCGTTTTTCGGCGGGTGCGACCCGCCCTACCGTAAGGCGGGTTGGCTCTGCAACGCAAACGCAGGGCGGGTCACACCCGCCATTTCAATATCAATTAACAAAGATTTCATCGTGCATCAGCGGGTGTAACCCGCCCTACGCTTGTTCTGCCCATGTTTTAAGAGTTACATAATCCAGCTTGCCCGTGCCCAGCAACGGCAGCGCATCCACGCGCTGTATCTTGCGCGGTACGGCGATCTCCGGCCAGCCGTTGCTTCGCGCGACGGTTTGTAAAGCATCGCGGGTGAGAGCGGCGTCGGTGGTGAACAGTACGATGGTTTCGCCGCGTTGCGGATCGGCCTGGGTGGAGGCGGCGTGCGCACCGCTTGGCGAAGCTGTCACCGCCATTTTTTCCACTACTTCCAGCGAGACCATTTCGCCGGCTACTTTGGCGAAGCGTTTTACGCGCCCGACGATTTTCAGGAAACCGTCTTCATCGAAGTTGACGATGTCGCCGGTGCTGTACCAGCCGTCGCCCATGCTGGAGGAGGGCGGCTCAAGCTCGCCGGGTTTTTCAAAGCGCAGGTAGCCGGACATCACGTTGGGGCCTCGCACATGCAGCAGCCCACCGCCTTCTATGCCCGGTACGGGTTCGAGTTTGTATTCGATGCCCGGCAGCAGGTGGCCCACCGTCCCGGTGCGGTAGGCCATCGGGGTGTTTACCGACAGTACCGGCGCGGTCTCGGTTGCGCCATAGCCTTCGAATATCCGTATGCCGAATTTCTCGAACCACTGGCCGCGCACCGCGTCGGAAAGTTTTTCGGCTCCGGCGATCACATAACGCAGACGGAAGAAATCATAGGGGTGGGCGAATTTTGCATAATTGCCGAGGAAGGTACTGGTGCCGAACAATACCGTACAGCTGCGGTCATAGGCCAGCTCGGGGATGACGCGGTAATGCAGCGGGGTCGGATACAGAAACAGGTTCGCGCCTGTAAGCACCGGCAACAGCGCGCCGGCAGTGAGCCCGAAGGAATGGAAGATGGGCAGGGCATTGAGTACCTTGTCGTCCACCGAGAAGTCGATCACCGCACGTATCTGCGCGATGTTGGACAGCAGCGCGCGATGCGACAGCACCACGCCCTTGGGTTTGCCTTCCGAGCCGGAGGTGAACAGTACCACGGCGGGATCGTCCGGCGCTGCACGCAACTCGATCGCCCGAGGAAAGCGTAGTGCATAAATAACCAGCCACAGTTTGTCCATCAAACCGACCTGCTCGCGCAAGTCTTCCAGATAAACGATGCGCACCTCTTTCAACTGGGACAGTTTATCCGCCAGTTTGGCTTGTTCGACGAATGCGCGCGAGGCGACTATGGTGCGTATCTGTGCTGCCACGCAAGCCGCCTGCAATCCGTCGGTTCCCGACGTGTAGTTGAGCATGGCAGGCACGCGCCGCAAAGCGGTCAGGCCGAAGATCAGGCTCAGGGTAGGGGCGACATTGGGCAACAGCAGGCCGACACGTTCTCGTTCCAACGTTACCCTGGCAACCAGACGACCCAGCACCAGCACCATCTTGAGCAGATCGTTGTAAGAATATTCGATCTGCTTCATGTCCTCCAGCAGGCGGCGCTTGCGGCCATATATTTCGGTCGCATCGATGAACGCGGTATACAAAGTCTGTTTGGGATGCGAGGCGAAAATCATTTCCTGCATCAGGCGGCGCATCGCTTCACCCGCCTTGCGGCGGCGCAGTTTTGCCGAGGGCGCGTCCGGCATGGCGATGTGCGTCGCGGGCAGTATGGAAATGGATATCTTGGGGAACAGGCGTTTGGGCATTTTGCCCGACACGCGTGAAAAATAGCTGCGTGCACCGCCATCCAGCCTGACCGGAACCACCGTCGCGCCGGTTTTGGCGGCCACAAATGCGGGCCCCTCGTACACTTTCATCAGGTTGCCGGTGACGGTGATGCGCCCTTCCGGAAAGATCATCACGGGTCGGCCGGATTCGACCAGCTTGATCACTTTTTTCATCGCCATCGGGCTGGTCGGGTCAACCACCAGATAATCCGCAAGCGACAGGATCAGCCGGAAATACCATAGTCGAGCGATCCCGGTATGCACGACGAACACAGGGTTCACCGGCAAAAACAGGCCTAGCAGCAAGCCATCCAGAAACGATTCGTGGTTGGCAATAATCAAAAGTTTGTCAGCTTGAAAGACAGATTTGTCGCCCTGAACGCGCAAGCGAAATAGCGGACGTGCCACACTGCGCAGAAACATTCGAATCAGATTCTTCATTAATTATTCCGCTGAACGAGACTGCGGCATTGTATGCAAAAAGATCGACTATTGTTCGGGATTTGGCGCAACCGCTGGCGCGATGAAAAATGGCGGACGCTTATCGCAGCGCCGCGCGCTTGCCGCGCCAGACGTTCACGCCCGACAGGATCGCCAGCCCCGCGACAAAATAGCTGCCGGTGATCAAGATCGCCAGTCTATGGTCGCCCTGAGAAATCCAGCTGACCAATCCATAAGTCAGCGGCCCCAATATCGACGAAAGCTTGACCGCCAGTCCCCACAGCCCGAAAAATTCGGCACGCCGCGTGGCGGGGCTCAACAAACCGACCAAAGCGCGACCCGCGGATTGGCTGGAGCCCATGCAGATTCCCGCGAGGTTGGCGGCGAGCCAGAACATCCCGGGACCCTGTGCTGCCCATGCCAGCAAGACCATGACGATCCAGCCGACCAGCGTCAATGCGATGGTGCGGATATGGCCGATGCGGTCCTGCAGATGGCCGAACAGGAACGCGCCGACCGCGGCGGTGATGTTGACCACGAAGATCAGCATGATGGTCTGCCGGGTGGTGAAATGCATAGCCTGTTGCGCGTAGATCGCGGCGAGCGTGATCACCGCCTGGATACCGGCCTGATAGAACACCGTGCAGACCAGGAAGCGGCGCAGGTCGCGGTAATCTTTCGCACGTTTGAGTGTTTGACCCAGCCGGGAAAATGATTCCTGCACCAGGTTCAGCCCCTGTCGGTGCGGCTGCGGCACGGCACGCTCCTTGAGGAACAGAAAGGTGGGCAGGCTGGAAACAGCGAACAGCGCGGCGGTGATCAGCATGGTCACCGGCACGAATTCCGCCGCGTGTTGACCATGCGCCTGCGCCCAGGTCACATAAGCGAGACAGGCGCCCAGGCTGACCAGGCCGCCGACATAACCCAGGCTCCAGCCCCAGCCCGACACCTTGCCTAGCGAACGACCGGTCGCCAGTTCCGGCAGGAAGGCCGCGATCAGGTTCTCGCCGCTGCCGTAGAAGAAATTGGAAAGCACGATCAGGATTATGGTCAGCCACAGGCTGCCCGGCCCGGAAAACGCCAGCAGCGCGGTGAACGCGACGCAGCCTATCGTGGTCAGCGCCAGCAGTTTTTTCTTGGCCGCATAGGCATCCGCATAGGCACCAAGGACTGGCGCGGTGAACATGATTGCGGCATACGAGACCGCCAGCGCAGCCGTCCACGCGAAGGTCGCCCACGGCTGATTGTCCGCCACCACCGAGACGAAATAGGCATTGAAGATCGCGGTGATGACCACCGTGGTATAGCCCGAGTTGGCGAAGTCGTACATCGCCCAGGCCCAGACTTCGCGGGGCGTGACGGTTTTGGCAAGGGACTGGCGCATGGATTTTCTTGACTGCGATGGGTGGAAGAGGGGATATTGTTGACTATTGCGGTTGAAAATCAAAATAGTCCGTGTTTAACCGCGCTCAAAGTTTTGATGAGATGGTTTATTGATATGATTTGTTTGTCGTGATTTGTTAAGACACGACTTATCTAATCATCAACAGGGTGGTTATCCGGGATGTGCCATTAGCAGAAGTTCGTGGTTGCTATTCAATTCAACTCACGCCAAGATGCGCCAGTAAAGTTTCATTGTCTCCACCTTCATTACGTTGCAAGCCACTATGTATGATGTTCAAGACCGATTAATAGCTTGATGATTTCTCTCTTTCGACTTAATTAGACCCATACAAAGAATGAATACACCGACTAAACGAAGTATTGCGAAGGAATTGCTGGTCTTTCTAGGCTGCTTCTTTTTGGGAATCGTTGTTATCCCTTTAATCATAATTTTTTTCGATGCCGATACAACATACAAAGATGTCCTGGATTCGTTTTTTGTAACCCCCCAAATCGGAGCCTGGGTTATCGCCGTATCCCCTTATATTTTTTATCTACTCATGAAATGGATTCTTTAGGCCATTAAATCAAGCAAGGCTGGCCATGATCAACATGGGAAAATCCACTGAAAAGCAGATTCAAATGCTGATCGATGGTATGGAATATTCGTTGGTGTACTGGGCAATGTTGCAGCGGGGATTGGAGACGAGAGGCATTGAAAAGTGTCATCGACCATCCACTTTCAGGTGTGCTATTTCAGTGATTGAAAGGCAGCTTCGTGCCAGAACCGGAACTTCAATTTGAAGCAAATTTTTATATTCCAAGCTAATGATGTTTAAAAATTACAGAGGGAAGCGATCGGTTGCTCCGATTATGGCATGTGCATTCCCACAATTTTTATGCCTCGCAAAAGGACAATGGTGGTTATTTATTGCCTTGGGCGTAGTTATGATATTGCTTTACAAGATGCCTTGGCTATATGGTCGAAAAGGATTACTGATGGCTATTATTTCTATTCAAATCGCTAATTTCATAGGTGGCATCGCATTTTATTATTTACCTGAATATAGGTCCGCGATTGTGTTAACTATTGGAATATTTTGTTTGGCTTTTCCTTTGCGCAGAATGCTTGTAATAGCCTTTGAAATGAACGCCGAAAGTAAGCTGCAACCGATTGACACAGATGGAGCTTAACCATCTGCTTCGCATCGCAGTCATCGCGTTAGGAACGGCAGCTTTCGGGCATTGAACTTGATACTATGGGCTTCCGCTGTGTGTCGGAAGCGGAAGTTGAGCCAGACACTAACTTTCAGATCGAGACAGAATTAATTCAAAAATTATCATGACCCAAACCCTGATCTTTGCCCACCGCGGCGCCAACAAGGAGGCGGCGGAGAATACGCGTTCCGCTTTCGAGAAGGCTCTGGAATATCCCATCGATGGCATCGAGACGGACGTGCAATTGACTCGCGATGAGGTTGCGGTACTGTGGCACGACCGCTTTCTCGGCAAGCTGGGTTTGCCCCTCAAGCATATCGACGATTTCGATCACGCGCAGTTGCAAAAGATGGATTTCGCAGCACATTTTTCTTCCGCAGCGGAACCTGAAGGAATCATGAGCCTGAAAGAATTTCTGGATGCCTATCGCAAGCGCTGCCGCCTGCTGCTCGAGATCAAGAACCGCGATTGGGAATCGGTTTCACGCCATCGGATCAAGGTGCGTCAGACGCTGGATCTGGTTGGAGCGAGCGATGGTGATGCAATCATGGTGTCCTCATTCAATCTGGATAGCCTGATCTATGCGCAGCAGTGCCGCCCCGGCTTTCCGCTGGTTTACAATTTCGAAGAAGACCAGACATTTTCCGATGCGCAGCGTGCATTGGCCGAACAATCCTTTCTTCATGGATTGTGCCTGCCGATCGAGACGCTGGACGAAGCGATGGTCAAGCTGCTGCGCGATCACGGCAAATGCATCGTGGTCTACACCTGCAACAGCGATGCGGAAATCAACAAGGCGCTGGAGCTGGGTGTGGACATTCTGATCAGCGATGTGCCGCAGAAGGCTTTGCAGATGCGCATGAATATCTATTCATATTGATATGCTCCCCTCTCACACTCGTGGGAGAGGGGATAAAAGTTGCTATCGTTGTGAATGAAAGCTAAATGAAACGCGACTTTTCTTTATTGGCAGGTAGACACTTCGATCTGCTCGTCTGCGGCGGCGGCATCTACGGGGCGTGGACGGCTTATGACGCGGCGTTGCGCGGCTTGAGCGTCGCGATCGTGGAGCAGGGCGACTGGGCCGGTGCGACTTCTTCCGCATCCAGCAAGCTGATCCACGGCGGCTTGCGCTACCTCGAGACATATGACTTCAAGCTGGTCAGGAAGGCGATACTGGAACGGCAGTTGTTGCTGGAACTGGCGCCGCATCGTGTCTGGCCGTTGCGCTTCGGCGTGCCGATTTACAAAGACAGCCGCATCGGCACGCTGCAGATGAAGGCCGGTTTGACCCTGTACGATATTCTTGCCGGCTTTCCTGGTGCGGACATCGCGCATCGTCACTTTGGCCGCGCCGCATTTGCAGAACGTTTCCCTGCACTCGCCAGCGACGGCCTGAAAGGCGGCTACACCTATGGCGATGCGCAGACCGATGATGCGCGTCTGGTGCTGGAACTGATCGCGGGTGCGATGGCCGCCGGGGCGGTGTGCGTGAATTATTGCCGGATGACCGGGCTGATCGAATCGGGCGGGCGGGTGTGCGGTGCGACGGTCGAGGATAGGCTCTTTGATAAAAGCGCGCAGGTCCTTGCCCGGCAGATCGTCTATGCCATCGGGCAATGGACGAGCGCAGCGCAGCCGGGACGCGACTGGTGCCGGTTGGCCAGGGGCGTGCATCTGGTCATGCCTGCGGCGTTGCAGGACGAGGCGCTGCTGCTGACAGCACATTCTGATGGCCGCGTGTTTTTCATGATTCCCTGGTATGGCATGACATTGCTAGGCACCACCGATAATGATTATCGGGGTAATCTTGACCATGTGTCAGTCGAGCCTGAAGATATCGCCTATCTGCTTGCTGCAGCCAATCATTACCTCAAGACGGCATGGACGGAAGAGGATATCGTCGGAAGTTATGCCGGCGTGCGCGTGATGAAGCGCAGCGACAAAGCCTCTCCGTCGGATGTCAGCCGCGACTGGGAATTGAAGACCGCGGCCAACGGCGTGCATTATTCGATAGGCGGCAAGCTCACCTCGGCACGGGAAGACGCGGCATGCATCGTAGACACGGTGTGCGCACAACTTGGTGTGGCTACACCGTGCGCCACCAAAAGTCATCCATTCCCGTGGGCTCCTGAAGAAAACTATTCTGAATGGTCGGTTGCCATTCACGCGCAGGCAAACCGGATCGGTATAAATCCGGAAATTTCGAAGTGGCTGATGCGCAGGCACGGCAAACGTGTCGGGCAGGTGTTGCGCTGCATAGAAGAAGATCAGCGGATGGCTGAACGAATCGTGCCTGCGCTGCCGTTCATCTACGCGGATTTATTATTTTGCGCACGCAACGAAATGGCCATCCATCTGGACGACCTGTTGCGCCGCCGCATGCCGTTGTTGACTCTGGCAAAGCTTTCCGAGGACACGCTGCGCCGCATTGCAGAAACGGTTGCGGCTACGATGGGTTGGGATGAGTTTAAAATGAATCGGGAAATTGAAACCTGTAGGAGCGGGCCATGCCCGCGCTAGACTGTCTCGCGGGCATGGCCCGCTCCTACATGCGATTCACTCAAATGGCGGATTCAAATTGATCGTATCTATCGCTCTTGACCTGGGCACTACCTCGATCAAGGCAGGCTTGCTGGATCGTGAAGGCGCGCTCGGCAATATCGTCATACGCCGCGCACCGAAAATCAACGCGAATGGCGGGCATTATGAAAGCGATGCGCTGGCCTATGCGGAGACGGCCGAACAGGTGCTCAACGATTGCATCGCACAAGCCGGAGACTGCAAGACACTGGGCCTGTGCAGCCAGCGTTCGTCTTTTCTGGTCTGGGAACAATCCACCGGCCAACCCCTCACAGCGCTGATCTCATGGCAGGACAATCGCGGAGCGGAGAGCTGCGTAGCGTTGCGTACCCACGAGAATGTTATCCGCAGCCTTACCGGCCTGGCGCTGGCTCCCTATTATTTCGCACCCAAACTGCGCGTCTTGTTGCAGGACCACCCGGAGTGGCAGGCACGGCTTGAAGGCGGCGAATTGCGGGCAGGCACGCTGGATACGTTTCTGATCTGGCGCCTGACCGGCGGCAAACATTTCGTCACCGATGCATCCATGGCGGCGCGCACTTTGCTGATGGACATCCGGCAACAACAATGGTCGCCGCAACTCTGCGACATGTTCGGGATACCCACGCGGATATTGCCGCGGATCGAACCTTCCAAAGGCATGGGCCTGCAATTGAATAACGGCCTGATCCTGCAAGCCAGCGTCGGCGACCAGTCTGCCGCACTGATTGCCAGCGTCAGCGAAGGGCAGCCTGAAGCCCTGGTCAACCTCGGCACCGGCTGTTTTGTCATCCGATACCTGCCCGATGGAAGGGCGGCATCAAACGGTTACCTGCAAACTCTGGTTTATCAGGATAGCGCACGGCAGGTGCATTTCGCCATCGAGGGCACGCTCAATTCAATCGCTGCCGCGTTCGCTCCGTATCCGGTGGGGGAATGCACTGTCGATGACCTGGCATCGGATGAAATTTACTGTATTGCGGAACCCAGCGGTCTGGGCGCGCCGTATTTTGCGAGCCGCCGCTTTGCGGCTTGCCTGCCTGACCCTCTACATGGCGATCTCGGCGTTCAGTTTTCCCGGTCGGTTGAGCATTTGTCGCAACGCCGCATTGCCGCGCTGTTGCTGGAAGCCGTTATTTTCAGGGTGGCGCGGATACTGGAAGAATTTCACCGCGAGAGCGCTATCGAGCGGGTCATTCTTTCCGGGGGGTTGTCGGAATTGACCTGTTTGCAGCAAGGCATAGCCCGGTGCGTGCCTTTCGAGGTCCATCATTTGCGGCAAAGCGAATCCAGCCTGCAGGGAGCCGCGCTGCTCGCAGCCGGCATGGAACCGGCAAGCCATCGGAACAGCGTAACAATACCGGCCGCGGAAATCGCGGCGCTGCGGAAAAAATATCTGGGTTGGAAATTATGGCTGGACGGTTTGTTGTCGGCTAAATCGTAAGGTGACTGCTTTTAGAAAGCCAGCATTGACTGTTGAATTGGCATTACCATGTCAGCAATAGGTAGGGAAGGGAAGACTCAATGAATGAACCTAAGAAGGTATTTCTGGCGTCAGTCCTTGCTGTTTTGCTGGCCCAGACCGGTCTGGCTTGGGGCGGTCCGGTACCCGAAGCAGCTTCAAAATTGCCGTCATATATACCGCCCGAATACCAAGCTGCCATCAGCAAGGTCCTTCCCGGGTACGAAATCCTCAGAAATGAAGATTTCCTGCAAGATGAGAGTCAACTAAAAAACTTTTTATCCCCCGATGAGATTGCGGCACGCAAGAAAAGGCAGGCGCTGGGATTCATCGTGGGCAGATTCAATGACGACAAGATTCCGGACTTTGCAGCCTGGGTGGTCAATCGCTCAATCAAACAGGAAAGTCCCGCTGGTATGCCCAAAAGCGAGAAGTTCGCAGCGAGGCTCGTGGTTTGCCTGGGTACCAACACGCCCCGTGATTACCGGTGCGAAATCCTGCCCACTCTGAATGGAGACTTTATCGGTTTGCCATATTGGGCCGATTTAGGAGTAACCAAGCTTGATGGGGAAATCCTGTGTGGGAACGATGAACACCCAGATGAACCGATAACCGCTTTCTACCCGGAAGGATGGAAAGGAAAACGACCTGGCGGCGGTAGAGGCGAGGTGCCCGCACGAAAACTTCATCTGAACTACGACGCGATCGGTGAATATGCAATTGGAAGCAATGATGGAAGGACACTAGTTCGGGGAACCGATGGCATCTATCTGGACTGCGCGAATGCGGACTGAGCGTTTTAAATTTTACCTATTGGGGTGGCTGTTGTTGGGCACCCAGGTCCAGGCAGTCGGATTAATGCCCACTCCCATATTGACCAACGCGCGTATCAGCGCCGATGCGGCTTATGATCAGACTGCGGGAACATATACCTATGCCTACACTGTAACCAACCCGGCCGGTAACACGGGCGAGATATGGGACATCAAGATCGATGTTTCTGCCGACGCATCGACCAACGGGATGGCAAATAAAACGGGGGGGCTCACCATCCCATGGGGATTGAGCAGAAAAGATTTTGCTGCTGAATTGTCCAAGAGAGTGGCAACGAATAATCGCTTAAGCGAACCCTGGCCGCTGCAGCCACAAACCATCGTGCCGTTCGGTTTGAATTTGCCAACGGGCTGGTTTGGCAGCTTGGGAATCGACAGCGTCGCATCTTTTTTTTGTGGCGATAACATACCCAACATAGTCCCAGGCACCAGCCTAGGTGGATTTCAATTGATCAGCTACGGGGTTCCCACGATACGCGATGTCCAGCTCATTCCCTTGTGGATGCATATCGTTGCCGATCATGATGCCGTGTCAACCGCAGACAGACTGGCTGCGGGGCAAGTCGAGCGTGACATCATCTTCCACACGGTATCGCTTGGCCCATCCGGTGTTGCCTATGGATCGTTTGCCCATTGGAACCAATTGCGCGATGACCTGGCACGCGCGAAACAGCTTGGCTGGATTACAGACCCAACATTGACAAGTACCCTGACCAGCCAGCTGGCCGCTGCGCGTCAAGCACTGGATGCAAAGGATTTCCATACGGCTAAAACCTTGTTGCAACCTATGCTGACCACGATTAGCCAATCCATTCCTGCGCAACGCACCAGCGAGGGCTATGCGTTGGTTTACCTGAACGTTCTAGCGCTGATCAATAACACGTCGAATACTCAGATTGAGCCAAAAGTATCGTTTGCTCCAAAAAGCTCGCTGTTGCCGATTGGCAGCAACCAGAAACTCTCCGTTACCGTGATAGATCTCGCCAACGGCGGCGCGCCTTTGGCGGGCATTCAGATCCGCTTCTCAGTGGGTTCAGGTCCCAATGCCGGCACTGTTCTAGGCAGCACGCCAACTGATACCCAAGGTATCGCAACGATGACATACACCAGTGCACAAACCGGGACGGACAGCATCATTGCCACCGCGATGTTTGATGACGGGGAGGTTAGCTATGACGATAAAGGGGTCGTGATTTGGTCGGGCGGGCCGGATCTGGCGGTTCCATTGTTCAGTCCTCCCTTGTTGATCACAAAAGGCGGGAATAAATTCTATATGAGCGAGTTAACCCAGAACATCGGCGGTGTCACAGCGCCGCCCTCCGTGACCCGTTATTACATTTCCGCCGCACCGATTGTCGATGTCGCTACTGCGCAAGCGGCGCAGGTTATTGGCGAGCGTTCCATTCCCGCACTTCAGCCGGGCAAAGCAGACAGCATCAACCAGCGAGTCTTCCACATACCCAAGAATCTTTTGGCGGGAACGTATTATCTGGCCGCTTGTGCGGATGCCAACAATACGGTCGTGGAATTGGATGAACACAACAATTGCTCGTTCAATAGAATTGAACAGAGCCAGTCTTTTATTGTGCCCATGATAGAGGAATTGAAGCGCCAACGAAAATGATGGGGAGGATGACGAAGAAGATCATCAAGATAGTCGTGACAGTAGCAAGGATAAAGATGGCGGGATGTTCGGGAATCCTTTCTGGAACCCGGAAGAAAATGGATAAGGGAAGCGTAAGCGTTAAGCTTTTATTCAAAGCATCTTGCTGAAACGACAAGATGCATCCTCCGGTTGATTTTCATAGAGTAAAACGGACGTCACAACAAGGTCGATTTCTTCAGGAAATTTAGCAAACTACTTTTCCACGCTAAATTCCGGATATCCTTTGTCGGGCTATTTTTTACCAGGCTGCATCACAAGCACAGCAGCACATTTCAACCCGCTCATCACGGCGCCTTCCAGCGTGGCCGGATAATCGCCCGCCGTGTAGTCTCCCGCCAACAGCAGGCGGGGCAGGGGTGTTTGTTGCAGGGGGCGTTGCAGGTTCGGTGAACAGCAGAACGTGGCGCGCTTTTCGGCGATGACCTTGTACCATTGCGGTTGTTCGGCGATGCCGAATTCCTGGCGCAGTTCCACGATCACTTTTTGCGCAAGCTCTTCCTGCGACAATTCCTGATGGATGCCTTCCGCGCTGATCACGGCGGCAAGCAGTCCGTGCTGTCCGGCGATCTGTCCTTTGTCGAACAGCCACTGGCTGTAGCGTTGGTGCAGACCGAGCATGGGATGGGGCAACGCGATGTGGGCTGGATATTGCAGATACACGGTGTAGATCGGCTGGTGCTCCAGGCGATCGATCTGTGCGACCGTCTCCGCAAGCGCGGCAAGGGGGCGCAGCAGTTTGGCGGCAACCACAGGCGGTGTGGCGCAGATGACGTGGCTGAATCTTTCCGTACCCGTCGCGGTGGTTATTTCTATTCCATCTTCGCGCAGACCCAGGGTTTCCACGCCGCACCCGATGTGCACCTTTCCGCCGTGCTGCCCGACATAATCTGCGGCACGTTGCGGGAACAGCGCGGTAAAGTCGATGCGCGGCAGCAGCATATCGCTGTCGGGCCGCGTTTTGTTAAGCGCATCGCGCAGCACGTTGAGCAGCACCTGTGCGGAGGCCTTGTGTATAGGCGTATTCAGCGCGGCAATGCACAGCGGTTCCCAGAGCTTCATGGTGAGGTCTTCATCCTGGCCGTATTGCGCGAGCAGCTCTGTGACCGTCATGTCTTTGCCCTCTCCTCCCGCCCCTCTGATAAAACTACTAGCCATTCGACTAGGCTGTCCAATAACGCCAGCCAGGTCGCTGGTTATCCCGCTTGCGGGCGAGGGGAGTTTGAAGTTCATGCGACGCAGTGCGAGCATGAAACGCGCGGCATTCAGGCGTTCGCCGAATGTCAGACCCTGTGCGGTCAGCAGGGCAACCAGGAGATGCAACGGGGCAGGCAGCCGCGGCGCTTTCAGCGAGAACTCGCCGTGCAGATCGAGCTGCAGCGGCAGGCGCAGGAAATCTTTTTCGGGATTGCCGCCGACCTTTTCGATCATGCGCAGGGTCTGGCGGTAGCAGCCGAGCAGCAGGTGCTGGCCGTTGTCGAGCTGCATATCGCGGTAGGCCACACCGCGCGCGCGCCCGCCGAGTTGCCGGGCGCTTTCAAACACGCTGACCGCGATACCGCGATCGGCCAGCGCGACTGCGGCAGCCATGCCCGCGTAGCCGCCGCCGATGATGGCAATATTCAAGGTGTGCTTCTCACGGTTATCCCCCTGTGTCTTGCACGCTGCAACAACCGTTCAAACTGCCAGTATCGCGTTCCGCAGTGCATCTATTTGCCCGGGATCGGCGAGATCATCGCCGCTGATCCAGAACACATCCTCGGCACGGCTGCCCAAGGTGTTGATCTTGGCACGGTGCAGGTAGATGTTGTGCTTGTCCAGAATCAGCGCGATGCGCGCCAGCAGCCCCGGACGATCCCCGGCAATCAGCGAGAGCACCAGCATGCCCTTGTTGTCAGGCCTGATCTCGACCTCGGTGGCGAGCGGGAAGTGTTTCAGTTGGCGGCTGACCCTGCCGGTGGCGGCAGGCGCAATCGGTTTGGCCTGCACGATCTGCTGCGCAAGTTCGAACTCGATGTAAGTCATGATGTCGCGATATGCCGTATCGCTGCGCGCAGCTTCCATGATCTGGAAGCTGTTCAGCGCGTAGCCATGCAGGGTCGTGTGGATCTTGGCCTCGACGATGGTGAAATTCATCCGCGCAAAAAAATCGCAGATGCGCGCAAACAGTCCGCGCTGGTCTGTGCAATACACCAGTACCTGCAATCCTTCGCCGACACGGCTCAGCCGCGTCTTCACAACGGGGTCCGCGGTATTCACCCGGTACGCCAGCAAGCGGGTATGCCAGGCGATTTCCTGCGCTTCATGATCCAGGAAATAGCTGTCATCGAGCTGTGCCCACAATAGCTGGTAGGACTCCGGTGTCATCGCGTAAAGATTGAGCGTGGTGACCGCCTGTTTGCGGATGTCGTCGAGGAGATTGGTGACTTTGCCGTCTTTCAGGTAGCGCCGCGTTGCGCGGTACAGGTCTTCTATCAGCTTGGCCTTCCAGGCATTCCAGATTTTCGGGCTGGTGCCGCGCACATCCGCGACCGTCAGCAAGTACAGCGCGACCAGATAGCGCTCATTCTTGATTTTGGCGGCGAAGCCTGCGATCACCTCCGGGTCGGACAAATCCTGCTTCTGTGCGGTCGCGGAAAGGCTCAGGTGTTGCTCGACCAGCCATACCACCAGATCGGTGTCGTCGCGGCTGAGCAGGTGTTGCTTGCAGAACGCCCGGGCATCCTTCCTGCCGAGCTGCGAATGGTCGCCGCCGCGTCCCTTGGCGATATCGTGGAATAATCCGGCGACATACAGCACTTCGGGGCGGGCGAATGCGCCGATCAGCCTGCTGCAATGCGGATGCTCATGAGCGAACTCCGGTACTGCAAAGCGGCGCAGATTGCGCACCACCATCAGGATGTGTTCGTCCACCGTGTAGACATGAAACAGATCGTGCTGCATCTGTCCGACGATGCGCCCGAAAGCCGGGATATAGCAGCCGAGGATGCCGTATTGATTCATGCGCCGCAGCGTATGCAGCACACCCTGCGGCTGGCGCAGTATGTCCATGAAATGCGCCCGGTTAATCGGATTGCGGCGAAACGCCGCATCGATCCGATGCTGGGCGCGCCACAGCGCGCGCAGCGTTCTCGCGCTGAAGTCGGTCAGCTCGGGGTGTTTTTGCATCAGCTGGAACAATTCGAAAATCGCTTCCGGCGTATGTTCGAACAATTGCTCATCGCGCATATCCAGCAGCGTGCCGATGACCCTGAATCTCTCGTTCAGCGCATGCTGGGGCGGCGTCTCACGGAACAGGTGATCATGCAGGCTTTGCAGCAGTATGGTGTTGAACTGGCGTACCGCCAATTTTGTCCGGTAGTAGCGCTGCATCAAATGCTCGCTGGCGCGACGGTTGGCTGAAGCGGTGATGCCCAATTGTTCGGCAAGCGGTGTCTGGAATTCGAATATCAAACGGTCCTCGCGCCGTTTGGCGAGATAGTGCAGGCGTATGCGCAATGTTTGCAACAGGGTGTCGTGACGGGCAATCTGGCGCGCCTCGGCCATGCTGATCAGACCTGCCTTGGCAAGTTCGGTCCAGCGTGTGCCCAGGCCTGCCGCACGGCTGATCCAGGTAACCGTTTGCAGGTCACGCAAGCCCCCGGGGCTTTCCTTCAAATTGGGTTCAAGGTTGTAATCCGTATCGGCAATGCGGGCGTGGCGCTGTTGTTGTTCAAGCTGCTTGGCCAGAAAAAATTCGCGTGGATCGAGGTATTGCTGCAAAACATTTTGCATTTCCCTGAACAGTCTTGCATCGCCGGTTATAAGGCGTGCTTCGAGCAGGTTGGTTTGCACGGTGATGTCTGCGGATTCGCTCAGGCACTGCGCCACGGTGCGTATGCTGTGCCCGACTTCAAGGCCGATGTCCCACAGCATACTGACCAGTTGGTGCAGCTTTTGTTGCAAGGCATCATCCGGCTTGTCGGCTTTCAGCAGGATCAGCAAATCAATGTCCGACTTGGGATACAGTTCGCCGCGTCCGTAGCCGCCTACCGCGACCAGCGCGATCGTGTCAGGCATGGAGAGTTGCAGCCAGACGTGATGCAGGTACCGGTCGATCAGCCGGCTGTGCGCGCTGAGCAGATGCGCCGCCTTGCGGTTTTGCAGAAAGCTTTGTTCGAGGGCTAAACGATCATTGCTTAAAGACTTGCGCAGCGCGGCAATATTGTCATGACCAATGACTTGGCGAGTGTTGTTTTCACGCCTAGTCAGATGGCCCGTAGTTTTATCATAACCAGCGACTTGGCTTGCGTCGTTTGCAAGCTTAGTCGAATGGCTAGTAGTTTCATCAGGGAGGGGGAGGGCAGCCATCGGAAACGGTCAACACTTCAAATCCGGAATCGGTGACGAGTATGGTGTGCTCGTATTGCGCTGACAGGCTGTGGTCCTTGGTGACCACGGTCCAGCCATCGCCCAGCTGTTTGATGTCCGGTTTGCCGGCATTGATCATCGGCTCGATGGTGAAGGTCATGCCGGCTTCGAGTTTCAGGCCGGTCCTGGGGCGGCCGTAATGCAACACCTGCGGTTCATCATGGAAAAGCTGCCCGATGCCGTGTCCGCAGAACTCGCGCACCACGCTATAGCCCAGCGGTTCGACAAAGCTCTGGATGGCATGGCCGATATCACCCAGATAGGCACCCGGCCTGACCGCGCGTATGCCGCGCCACAGCGATTGATAGGTGACTTCGCACAAGCGCCGCGCCTGGATCGACGGTTCTCCGACATAAAACATGCGGCTGCTGTCGCCGTGATATCTGTCCTTGATCACCGTAATGTCGAGATTGACGATGTCGCCGTTTTTGAGCACTTTGTCGCTCGGTACGCCATGGCATACCTGATGATTGATCGAGGTGCAAATGGACTTTGGGTACGGCGTATGCCCGCCCGGAGCATAGTCGAGCGGGGCGGGAATGGCGTGCTGCACATTGACGATCAGGTCATGGCAGAGTTTGTCCAGCTCGTTGGTGGTCACGCCCGCCTTGACGAACGGGCCGATGTAATCGAGTACCTCGCTGGTCAGGCGGCCGGCGACGCGCATTTTCTCGATTTCTTGTGGGGTTTTGATGGAAACTGACATTGTTTAAAGTAGATTACCAGATACCCGAGAATATCACGTGATCTGAATTGTTGACAATTGTGATGGGAATTAAGTTTGCATGCATGATAGGCGCTTTCGTTGCAGTTCCTGAAAAAATAATACAACAGCCTCAGGCTTCGCCTGCCAGAACATCAATCAGCCGTTGCGGGGCCAGGCAGTTGATGCGGTACCAAACAAAGGCTGGGGGTATCGCTTATTGGTAACGCAACGCCTCTATCGGATCGAGCCGCGCGGCTTTGCGTGCCGGATAAAAACCGAAAAAGATGCCCACTACCGCAGCCACGCTGAAGGCCACGATGATCGAGCTTGCCGAAATGATGACCATCGTGCCGGTCAGCGCCTCCACCAGCAATGCGCCGCCGATTCCCAACAGCAGACCGATAAAGCAGCCGAGCACGGAGATGATGATGGCTTCCAGCAGGAATTGCAGCAGGATATCCTTCTCGCGTGCGCCGATCGCCATGCGGATGCCGATTTCGCGGGTGCGTTCGGTGACCGAGACCAGCATGATGTTCATGATGCCGATGCCGCCCACCAGCAGCGATACCGAGGCGATTGCGCCTAGCAGCAGCGACATGGTGCGCGTGCTTTCTGCAGCGGAATCGGCTGCCGCGGTGAGGTTGCGCAGAAAGAAGTCGTTATCCATGCCTTCTCGTATCCTGTGCCGCTGGCGCAACAGATCAGTCATGGATTTTTGCACTTCCGGCATGATTTCCTGGGTGGTGGTCTGCACCATCATCATGCGTACCGAACCCGGAAACTGGGAGCCGAAAACCTGTCGTTGTGCCGTGGTAATCGGAATGATGATGGTGTCGTCCTGGTCGCGCCCATCCATTCCCTGACCTTTGAGTGCCAAAGTACCGAGAACGACGAACGGGCTTTGCCGGATGCGGAAGGTTTTGCCGACCGGGTCTTCGTCGCCGAACAAATTGTCCGCAGCCGTTTTTCCGATCAACGCGACCCGGGTGCCCGAACGCACATCCGAATCCGTGAATGCATCGCCGGATGCGATAGGCCAGGAGCGTGCTTCCAGATAGCCCGGTGTCGTGCCGATTACCGAGGTATTCCAGTTGTTCGGCCCGTATACAACCTGTGCGTTGCCCGGTTGTATCGGTGCGACGGCCTGCACGCCCGGCAGTTCGGCGATGGCGTCCGCATCGCCGACATTCAATGTATATCCGCCGCCGCCTCCGGACCGCACGCCGCTTGCCGAGGTGCTTCCCGAAATCAGGATGAACAGGTTGCTGCCCATCGCGGCGATGCTTTGCTTGATCGCATATTGCGCGCCTTGCCCGATCGACATCATCAGCACCACTGCACTGACGCCGATTACCATGCCGAGCATGGTCAGCAGCGTGCGCAGGCGGTTAGCACCCATCGCGCGCCAGGCTTCTCCCAGCATCGCGAGCATCATGAGGCCACCTCATTAAATGTATATCTAACTCCAACCTTGGCGGCTTCGGTGGCCGGCGGCATTACCCGCGCCGGCGCTTCGCGTACCGTGTTCATGCGGCCACCTCAACACAGAGTGCCAAGATATAAAATTCAGTGGATTCGGTGGCCGGCGGCATTACCCGCAGTGTCAATTCCGCATTCGCTTTAGCGGATAGCGGATTGCCTGACTTTGTTACCGGCGCTGCGCGTACCGTGTTCATGCGGCCACCTCAACACAGAGTGCCAAGATATAAAATTCAGTGGATTCGGTGGCTGGCGGCATTACCCGCACCGGCGCTGCGCGTACCGTGTTCATGCCGCCACCTCCATTTGCGGTGTGGCATGGTCGCTGACGATGCGACCGTCCAGGAAGCGCACCTGACGTTGCGCATGGTGTGCGATATCCTCTTCGTGGGTGACCAGCACGATGGTGATGCCTTCGCGGTTCAGCTCATCGAACAGGGCCATGATTTCTTCGCCGGTATGGCTGTCCAGGTTTCCGGTCGGTTCATCCGCGAGGATCAGGCGAGGGCGGTTGATCAGGGCACGCGCGATTGCCACGCGTTGCTGCTGGCCGCCGGAAATCTGGTTGGGCAGGGAAGACGCTTTATCGGCAAGCCCGACCTTGGCGAGCAGTTCATGCGCGCGTTGATCGCGTACTTGGCGTTCCTCGCCGCAATAAATCAGCGGCAGTGCCACGTTGTCCAGCAATGACATGCGCTGCAACAGGTTGTAACCCTGGAACACAAAGCCGATGGTGCGGTTGCGCAGCAAAGCCAGTTCGTCCTTGCCCAGATTTTCAACATCCCGGCCATCCAGCAGATAGCGGCCGGCACTGGGCTTGTCGAGACAGCCGAGGATATTCATGAAGGTGGATTTTCCCGAACCGGACGGTCCCATGATCGCGACGAATTCGCCGGCAGCGATACTGAGCGTCACCTCCTTGAGCGCGGGGAAAGATCCGGCAGAAGTCTGGTACGACTTGTGCAAGTCTTCGATGCTGATAACGGTGTCGCTCATCAGAACAATCTCATCGGCCGGCCGCCGGAGCTTGGTGACTGGTTTGCCGCCTGTGCTTCGCCAATGACGACCAGATCGCCCGCCTTCAGGTTTCCGCCCGCGATTTCGGTATTGCGGTTGTCGGTAATGCCGAACGTCACACTGACCGGTTTCAATTTTCCGTTTTCCAATACATATACCTTGCCGGAAAATGCGTCATGTTTGGCTTTGCCACCCGGTGACCCGCCGGGACGGTTACCGGCATTCTTCTCGGCATCACTGCCCGGACTGGCTGCAGGGCCTGCATTGGCCGGGGGCTTTATTATTTCGCTGTTGGCCGGCTTGTAACGCAGCGCCGCATTGGGAACCATCAATACATCCTTGCGTTCGGCCACCGCGATGTTCACATAAGCAGTCATGCCGGGTAACAGGATCTTATCCGGATTATCCACATTGACCACCACATCGTAGGTGACCACGTTCGATACAGTGGTCGGGTTAAGGCGTATTTGTTTGACTTCTCCTCTAAAACGCCGATCCGCAAACGCATCCACCGTAAAGCGCACTGCCTGTCCAACGCGGATGCCACCGATATCTGCCTCGGCAAAATTGGTATCGATCTGCATCTTGGACAGGTCCTGCGCGATCTTGAACAGGGTCGGTGTCTGCAAACTGGCGGCGACGGTCTGCCCCACATCCACTTCCCTGTCCACCACCACGCCGGAAACCGGTGAGCGTATCACCGAGTAGGCGAGGTTGGCGCGGTCCTTTGCCAATTGTGCGCGAGCCGACAGCAATTGTGCCGCTGCCGATTTTTTTTGTTGCACTGCTGTATCCAGATCCTGTTGCGCGACATACTCGAGTGCAAACAAATTGCGTGTGCGCTTTTCGTTTTCGGTTGCCAGATCCAGCGAAGCCTGGGCATTTTGCACATTCGCCTCACTTTGTCTCAGTTGCGCGGCGAGCAGGGCATCATCGAGTTCCAGCAAAATCTGACCCTTTTGCACCTTGCTGTTGAAATCCACATAGAGTTTTTTAACGGTGCCGGAAACCTGCGTACCCACGCTGACCAGTGTCACCGGGTTGATCGTGCCGTTGGCCGACACGGTCTGGCTGATGTCGCCTTTTCCCAGGATCTGGGTGCGATATTGCGGCGTCGCATCTTCAGCGTGCTGCCAATAATAGGCGACGCCGGCAGCGATGACGACGGCAGCCATAGCGGTCAATGCAAGCGGAGAACGGAATATTTTTTTCATGGTTGGGATATTTGTGGTGAATGATTGCCGGATTTTTGGGTGCTTCCGTCCGACAGGGTTTGCAACAGGCCTGCATCCAGGCTGCCCATGGCCTGGGCCAGCGTGGCGCGGCTGATATTCCAGTTGAAAGTCGATTGAATACGCTGCAGGCGCGCGCTGGCCAGGGCACTTTGCGCATTCAGCACATCCAGTATGCTGCCCACCCCCGCCTTGTAACGTCCCAGTGCAACCTGTGCCGATTGTTGCGCGCTGTCCAGCAAGACGGCGGTGGTGCGCAATGATTGAGTTGCGGTGGTCAGGTTCTGATAGGCCGTCCAGACATCCAGCGCCACCTGCAGGTGCACCTGTTCCAGTTGGGCATTTCTGGCATCCAGCTGGGCCTCGGCAGAGCGCACGCGATAGGTTGTTGAGAATCCTGTAAAGAGCGGAACGCTCAAATTGATGCCTACCAAAGAACTGTTGGAATTGATACCCGAGTAATTGTATCGATTCGACGAGGCGGTCAGCGAGATTGTTGGTCTGCCCGCCGCGCGGGCGGCATCTGCGCCGGCTTCCGCAGCCTTCACCTGCGCGGCGGCGGCTTGCAGATCGGGACGGTGCCGGCGCGCCTGTTCGATCAGCGCGCTGATATCACCCTCAAAATTTTCCGGGATTGCGACCGTATTGGCAGGTATCAAAGACACACTACGATTGGCATCCAGTCCGATCATGTTTGCCAGTGTACCTTGTGCGTTCCTCAGGTTGCCGTCGGCGGTGATGCGGTTCAGCGTCGCCTGTGAATAAGCGGTCTGAGCCTGCAGTTTGTCGGCAGGTGTCGCACTTCCGGCGTTATAGCGGGCTTCGGCGGCGTCAAAACTTTCCTTCGCGGCACTTTCGGATTCCAGCGCCGAATTCAGCGCGGCCGAGGTTGCCTGTGCCTGGTAATAATCCTGGACCGCGGCGAGAAAAACCGACTGCACGGTACTGTCTTGCGTCGCATTTGCGGCAGCGAGCAACTGGCGGGAATTCTCCAGGTTGGCGGAGCGCGAGCCGAAGTCATACAGCAAATAGGAAAATGTCACGCCAACGCTGCTGCGTTGATCGACCCCGGGAGCTGATCCTGAAGTGTGATTGTCAGCCGCATTCAGGCTGACACCGGGCAAATAGGCCGCTTTGCTCACTCCGACCTGCGCAGCCTGGACCAGCGAATTCGCCCAGACCACACGGGTTTGCGGGTTGTTGCACAAAGCGAGGTTGACGACTTCCTGCAGGTTGAGCGCATGATCAAGCGGTTGCGCAGCGCACGGATCGCCGCCCGCATCTTCCATTCGCAAAGCAGGTCTGGGCGGCAGCATCGAGCCGGTGCCGAACGGGTCGGAGGTTTCTCCGGCAAAGGCCGGGCAGTTCGAAACACCAAGCAGTACGGGTAAAAGCAACAACCCGGCAATCGCTTCAGGCTTGAATAATCGTGCGGCTAGCGGCTTCATTAAATGGATCTACCGAATTGGAGTGCATTAAGCCAGTATCATCAGGCTTGAAATATCAATCGCGAGTATAGGACAAACACATCAATTAATCACAAATCCGGATAATGATCAGGGGCCATGATGAGCGTCATTCAATATTTGATGGCGATGCACCATGCTGGTCCGGGCCATGCGCATTTTCATCACGATATAATCTTTGGTGAGTATGGTTTACGCCCTGTTCGTGGCGCAGAAAACGTTGCGCAGTTTGATCAAGGATTTTTCGCTGGTCTGCTGACAATGCAGCTTGCAACTTGGCGGTTGCGTCAGCAATTTTAGTCAATTTTTTGGCAAATTCAGTCGCCCTGTCCGCGCGGTAGCGGGAGATGGACGCGGCATCTGCATCATCACCTGGTTTCTTTGCATTTCTGTCTGCCAGCATTTCAACCGACTTGGCAAATTCTTCCCAGACCGCTTGTTGTGAGGATTTTATTTCCAGGCGCTCGGCCAATTTATCCAGCCTGATCTTCATATGTTCCTGCATTTTTTCCTGGATCATTTGCTGCCGGTCATAATGTTCGGCAGGGGAGGCCATGGCAATCGAATGGAATGTGGCTGCCAGGATAGACCCGGTAACGATGGTGGCCAGTATGCCCAGCTTGGGATTCATGCTCAGTAGCTTCATTTTGCTCTCCAAATAATAAATAGATAATTTTCGGTTGAAGCATTCAGTCTCTCGAGAGAACGCGTATGCAATTTAATCCGGCCCGGTATCCACGGTATGTCCGCTTTGTAAGAGTCTGAACATTTTTGTAAGTTCTTTGATACAAATATTTCCGGATCAAAAATCCGTTTTACCTTGAATCGCGCTGTGAATGTATTTCACGGTCACGCTTTCCTGGCCCGGAATGCTTCTTGTCGAATCTGCTCTCGGCTACGTTGAGATGATTGATCAGGATATGGGACACCACGTTAATGCCGGTTCCGGCGAAAAGTGCCGGCAACAGGTAAAGAGCGACCGATATTTCGGAGGAAAATATTTTGTCATCCAGCATGGAGGGCGAATGTTTTGCCATGCTGGACAGGAGCTGCAGAAGGTATATATCCATCCCGGAAAGAACGATCAGCACAAATCCGAATATAAGTACCGTGCTTCGGGATATGGCGTGACTTAACCACATCGTGCCATATATCAATGCCGGGAAAAGCAGCGAGAATATCACCAGTAAAATAAACTCTTTTTCAAGAAAAACACTTTCGTGTAAACCTGCCATCACCAAATTCTCCATAACCGAAGTTCAAGTTGCAATCAATTACTGCTGCTGAATAAAAAACCTGAACGATATTCAATAGTGCTTGGGCAGGATCAGCGTGGCAACCAGTCCGCCCCCCGGCGCATTTTCAAGGGTGACATTTCCCCCTTGTTTCCTGGCCATGTCCCTGGCAATGGAAAGCCCCAGACCCACTCCGCCCGAATGGCGGCTGCGGGAAGAGTCAAGCCGATAGAAGGGGGCAAAGACCGCTTCCAGTTTTTCTTCCGGGATTCCCGGCCCCGCGTCCCGAATGGCAATGACAACTTCGTCATCGGTGTCATCCATGGCAATCGTTGCACTTTCTCCATAGCGCAGGGCATTCTCAAGCAGATTATTCAGGCAACGCCGTATCGCAACCGGTTGCAGTCTGATCGGGTGCACTTTGCCGGTCACAGTTATCACGTTGCCGCTCTCGTTGGCATCTTCGGCAATCGAATGCACGAGTGCGTCTATATCGAAAAGGCAGGTTGCTTCCGGCTGTTCATCACCCCGCAAATAATCAAGTGTCGTATCGATGATGCTGGCCATTTCATTGATGTCGCTCTGGACATCGGATTTCAATTCATGCTGGGTTATCTTTTCCGCGCGCAACGTAAGGCGTGTCAGCGGCGTGCGCAAATCGTGCGAAACCGCCGCCAGAAATCGGTCGCGCTCTTCCATCTGCTGCTTGAGGCGCGCTTGCATCCGGTTGAACACCTTTGATGCCTGCCGTACTTCGGATGGGCCGGATGTCTCGTCTATCAGCGGGCTGTTCAAGTTCTTGCCCAGCTTGTCTGCGGCATTTGCCATGCGCTTGATGGGATAGGTAAGCCAGCGAGCGGCGATCCAGGAAGTCAAGCCGACGGCAGCCAGCCGGGTGAGGAATGCGTACACCCTGAACGGATGATGCGGAGGGGGAGGAAGGGGCTGTTCGATGCCAAGGCTGACCAAGATCTCCCTTCCGGCAAAAAAGCTGACGGAGAGGATGACAAACAACAGTAAAAACAGTCTTACGAAAAGCGAATCATGGATGGGGATTTTCATCGGGTCACTTTCGCATCGAACAGGTAACCTTCCCCGCGAACGGTTTTTATCAGGGTAGGCGTCCGGGAGTCGTCATTGAGTTTCTGGCGCACCCGGGAAACCAGAATGTCTACGCTGCGATCAAACACGTCCATATCTCTTCCACGGGCAGAATCAAGCAGAAACTCGCGGGTCAATATCCTGTTGGGGTGTTCGATGAACACGGTGAGCAAACGGAATTCCGCATTGGAGAGGGGGATCACCAATTCTTCCGGCGACACAAGATGGCGCATCACATAATTCAAGCGCCAGCCCATAAATTGAACCTCGTTTTGGTCCTTGTGGTTTTCGCGGTTTCCGCGCGCTCTGCGCAATATCGTCTGGATGCGGGCGACCAGTTCGCGGGGCTCAAACGGCTTGACGATGTAATCGTCGGCTCCCAACTCCAGTCCCACCACACGGTCCATCGCCTCGCCCCGCGCAGTGAGCATGAGAATCGGGATGTCCGATTCGGCACGCAAACTTCTGCACAGGGAAAGGCCGTCTTCCCCGGGCAGCATCAGATCAAGTATGACCAGATCGAAAGATGATTTTTTCAGCGCCTCGGCCATCGCTTTCCCGTCGGCAACGGCAACCACGGACATTCCGAAACCGGACAAATAATCGCTCAACAACTGGCGGATCTGGGCATCATCATCAACCATCAGAATAGATAACATGGCAACCATTTCATATTGGATTTATCGTACGATACGGATTATCGAACACCCTGGTGCAAAACGATCACGGCTTTATTATCACCTTGCCAGGCGGACATGATTATCTATTTGTGTATCGGCAAAATATCGCTTTTGTACAATTCACGTTACATCATCAAGCCTGACCGTGATTTTTCCGTAAGGGATGGAACAACTCTGTATTGCCAACCTGATATATCCATCCGTCAAATATAACTTCATATCGGAATACATCAGCTTTACAAGCTTAGGCCGCATCACTATAATGCGCGCTCTTTCGAGGTACCGGGGGTATAGCTCAGCTGGGAGAGCGCTTGCATGGCATGCAAGAGGTCAGCGGTTCGATCCCGCTTATCTCCACCAAGACCCTATTTTTAAGCCCGTGACCCCACGGGCTTTTTCTTCGTCTAAAGCTATTTAATCCCAATGGATACAAGGCCTGCGGCATTCCGCATACGTTCCTTATTGTTCGCAAGCGTTCTACCGTGTCCGACTTTTGTGGGGGTATCGCTGGGGGTATTCGTTGCATTTTTATGATGCTGGGGGTATCGTCAACGTCCAAGCCTAAAAAACGAGGATGAATATAATGGGAAAGCTAAACGATAAGGCCGTGACAGCAGCGAAACCGGGCGAGAAAGATTACAAGCTGGCGGATGGTGATGGCTTGCATTTGCTGGTCAAAACCAACGGAAGTAAGCTCTGGCGGTTGAAGTACAGGATAGCTGGCAAAGAGAAGCTGCTGAGCTTCGGCCAATA
>Ga0307375_10000102_pt1 | contig 116308 bp, 108 predicted proteins | sample TR1MG_FD_202531 | JGI IMG/M metagenome (GOLD analysis project Ga0307375, IMG submission 202531) | Soil microbial communities from Risofladan, Vaasa, Finland - TR-1 | ecosystem: Environmental > Terrestrial > Soil > Coastal area > Acid sulfate soil | place: Finland: Risofladan, Vaasa... | reverse complement strand
TAAAGAATCGAGTATTTGAGTTCATAATGTCTATTTATCAACTAGTTACGATGCAGTTATACTATCGCTAACGGGTCGAAAATACCAGTGCTTTTTGCGGGCAATTGCTTAAGTTCGGAGCATTGCCTGCAGGTCGACCAGGGAATGCGGAGGTGGCGTGCGATTGCCAATGACCATGCCGGTTGGTTCATTCCGCACTTGCGGCATGCGACCATGCCGCGATGAGCAACGTAATTTCGACACGACTGGCGATCATCGGCGGTGGCCCGGCCGGGCTGATGGCGGCCGAGACCGCCTGTGCAGCCGGGGTAGCTGTCGATCTTTACGATGCCATGGGCTCGGTTGGGCGAAAATTCCTGCTTGCAGGCAAGGGCGGCCTGAACCTGACCCACAGTGAGCCGCGTGCGCGCTTCGTCACACGCTACGGCACGCGTCAGGCCGATATCGGGACATGGCTGGACGCGTTTGACGCGGAGGCATTGCGAGCGTGGGCGGCAGGGCTGGGGGTGGAGACTTTCGCCGGCAGTTCCGGCCGGGTCTTCCCGACCGACCTGAAGGCCGCACCGCTGCTGCGTCGCTGGCTGCATCGGTTGCGCGACTCCGGCGTACGCTTCCACATGCATCACCGCTGGCTTGGCTGGCAGGCCCACGACGCCCTGCATTTCGCCACGCCACAGGGCCAGCGCGTGGTGCCGACTCAGGCGGTGATCCTCGCCCTGGGCGGTGCCAGTTGGCCGCGCCTGGGTTCGGATGGCAGCTGGGTTTCGCCGTTGCAACAACGTGGCGTCGATATCGCACCGTTGCAGCCGGCCAACTGCGGTTTCGAGCTGTCGTGGAGCGAGCACCTGCGCAGCCGCTTCGCTGGCGCGCCGTTGAAACCGGTGGTCGCGCACTGGACCGACCGCCAAGGCGTCGCGCATGCGCGGCAGGGCGAGTTCGTGCTCAGTGAGTACGGCATCGAGGGCAGCCTGATCTACGCGATCGGCGCCGAGCTGCGTGAGCAACTCATCCAAACCGGAAAGGCCATCGTGACGCTGGATCTGGTCCCCGGCTACACGCAGCCCGTGCTCACCGAGCGACTGGCCGCACCCCGCGGCAAGCACAGCATCGGAGACTGGCTGCGTCGTCGCGCGGGGCTGGACCACGCGAAGTGCGCGCTCGTCTTCGAGCTCACCGACAAGGCCACACTGGCCAATCCGGTGGCGCTCGCCGCGCAACTGAAAGCTTTGCCGCTGCGCTTGCGCGCGCCGCGGCCAGTCGCCGAGGCGATCAGTACTGCCGGTGGCGTGCGGCTCGAAGCGCTGGATGAAAACCTGATGTTGCGCGAGCACCCCGGCGTGTTCTGTGCCGGCGAGATGCTCGACTGGGAAGCCCCAACCGGTGGCTACCTGCTCACCGCGAGCTTTGCCAGCGGCCGGCTGGCGGGTCGGGGTGCGGCGCGCTGGCTTGCAAGGCCGTCGAGTCCGGGTGGCGCGCGCGGGTGATCTATGGATCAGCGCCTTGGCGAACCACGATCAGGCATCGGGTTGGATCAACGATCGCGCCGGATGCGCCTGGCCGTCACACGCTTGCGGTGGACATCGAGCGGCTGTCAGGTAAACGTCCGCACGACGAGCATCGCCTGCGCCCGATGCTCAGCGCTGGTGTAACCGGCAAAGTATTCGAGCAATTGATTCTGGGCGGCCTGTGCTGCGCTGAGCGAATTTTCGGTCTGCGAGTAGGACCGGGCCATGTCGGGGGTCGCGCCGGCACCGAGGCAGACAAACTGCGTCGCTGCCGAGGGCAGGCCGGACGGCGTCGACGCGGTGGCGACGCTGCGCGCGTCACTGCTGGAGCAAGTCGGCGCGACTACGGCACCTGAAAACGTGATGCTTTCACTCTGCGCCTTTGCTCTGGAGATGCCCAGCAGCACGCCCAACAGGCAAGTTGCCAACAAGGTACAACGAAAAGTGGTCATGGCCTTTAACTGCGGCACGGCGGTCATCACCGTGGCACCTGACTGAAGGCGCGCTCAATCGGACGGTTTCCGATAGCTTGAAAGTGCGCGCATGGTGCGGCTTAAGCCGTGCGTGCGCGCACACTTCACGGATAAGTACCAGATCATCATGTTCAAGCTGTGATGGCGATCGCACTTTGCGCGCCATCACTTCCGCCGATGAGCGGTCGAGCATGGGTAGATGGTGGTGTTCGATGATCTACTTCCGCGGGCAGGACCAGGACGCACGCTCATCGAGGTTGCTGTCGATCCCGCTGGCCGCCAATGCCGCGCTTGCGCGGATCGGTAACCTCGCTTGTTCCGCGCGTCTGACGACGGTCACATGGGCGGCGAAGGGATGCTGCCAGGCACAGGCGTCAGCGTGGCTCCGGTGATCAGCATGGCGAGCGGTCGACGATGGATGAATCGCTGCCAGCTGGGCTGCAGCCTAGCCTGTTCCTCGTTCTCAACACCCTCGGCCACCACCTCCAACGACAGCGAGTGCGCCAGCGCGGTGATGTTGGTCCCCTGGCGCACTGTCTGCCCGCGATGGGGCATGTGCGCGATGAATGGCCGGTCGATCTTCGGCACATCGACCGGCGGCCGTCCCAGACAGCTTGACAGGAAATAGCCGGTGCCGAAATCGTCAATCGCGATGGGGCAGCCCTGTGGTCATGTCGAGATCGCATTGGCCGGCGCGCGCTGACCAATGCGTGGAACTGTGATCGACCGCTCACTTGAGCGCCGGTCACTGGCGCGGTGCCTGCATGATCAATCGTGAGTCCCTCTACCCGACACCGGAGCAAACATCATGAAACAACGTATCGAATGCGTCATCGTTGGCGGCCCGCAACACGGCCTGATCATTGACCAGCTGCTGGATTCCGAGCATCCGGCGCCGCTGGCGCTGGTCACTGACGACGGTCAGGAGTGTATTGCCGCCGCCTTGGCGCCGGCCGGTTCCGCAGGCCATCGCGTCATCCTGATGCACCCATGGGCAACCGGCAGGCAATTGACGTGCGTGCTGGCCACCCTGCAGCGCCAGATTGGGTCAGTTTGTGCCACTTTGTCCGCGTGACCGCGCGTCGTGCGTCAACTGTTGCACAGGCTTGGATGGCCAGCCGGGTCCTGGCGCAGCCGAGGCCATCCGCTGTGCCCCGGGGCTTCGCGCGATCGGTAGCAAGACCCCGCAAGTAGCTGTTGCTGTTATTCGTATCGGTTACGTGCGCCCTCGAAACTCGCAGCACGTCCGCCCGAGCTTCCTCATTCAGACGGCCCAGTAGTTGCCGTGTAGAGCCATCATCCGGTTCCGCCGCATTGCCCAGACCCAGCGTCATCCGCGGGATCGCTGCTCGCCGCCATGCCAGCATTCGACCCCGTATCAAGGGGTGCTCGACTTCACCAGCTTGATTTCGAACAGCTTCGGCCAGCGTTTGCCGGTGACCAACAGGCGGTCGTGTGCGGCGTCGTAGGCGATGCCGTTGAGCACGTCGTTGCCGGGATCGGGCAAGGTGTTGACGTCCAGCAGGCCGGTCAGGTCGATCCATCCGACCACCTTGCCGGAGACCGGGTCGATGCGGGCGATCCGATTGGTCAGCCAGATGTTGGCGTAGATTTCGCCCTTGACCCATTCCAGCTCGTTGAGGTGGGTCACCGGTATGCCGTTGGCCATGACCATGATGCTGCCGGTCGCCTTCAGCGTGTCCGGATCCAGGATGCGCAGCACGGACGAGCCGTCGCTCATGTACAGGTGCTTGCTGTCGCGGGTCAGCGCCCAGCCTTCACCCGGGTAGCTGAAGGTGTGCCGCAGCTTGAAGTTCTTGAGGTCGTAGACGAAGCCGGTTTCGCTCTTCCAGGTCAGCTGCACCAGGTGATTTTTCCAGTCGACGATGCCCTCGCCGAAATACTGCGGAGGTACGTCATGCTGCTGCAGCACCTTGCCGGTTTCCAACTGCACCTTGCGCACGGTCGATTCGCCCTGCTCACCCGTGCTTTCGTACAAATAGCCGTCTTTGTAAAACAGGCCTTCGGTATAGGCCGAGGTGTCGTGGGGATACACGTGCACGACCTTGTAGCCATAGACCGGAATGGCGGCCGAGCAGGCAGTGGTGGCGAGCAGCAGCGCGAAGGCGGTGATCGGGCGGCGCATGGATTTACCGGGTGGGTGGCTTGCGGGGAAGCGGAGTTTGGCTGCGGCTCAGCTCAGTGGACGCACGCGAAAATTCCGGCCTTTGATCTTGCCTGCGCGCAAACGTTCCAGCGCCTTGTTCGCCAGTGCGCGGCTGATCGCGACATAGGCGCGGGTGGCGAAGACGTCGATTTTGCCGATGTCGGTGGCTGCCAGGCCGGCGTCGCCGGTGAGGGCGCCCAGGATATCGCCGGGGCGCAGCTTGTCCTGTCGGCCGGCGTCGATCACCAGGGTTTTCATCGGCGCCAGGTTCAGGGTCTTGCCGCGGGGCGGTGCGATCTTCAGCGGCCGCCAGGCCAGGGCGGTCCGCAGCAGCTCCTCGATATTGGCGGCCTTGGGGCGCTCGCGCGGGGTGCACAGGGTGATGGCCTGGCCCGATTCGCCGGCACGACCGGTACGTCCGATGCGATGGGTATGCGTATCCGGGTCGTGCGCGATGTCGTAGCTGATCACCAGCGGCAGCGCCACGATGTCCAGGCCCCGCGCGGCCACGTCGGTGGCGACCAGCACGGCGCAGCTGCGGTTGGCGAAACGCACCAGTACCTCGTCGCGGTCACGCTGATCCATGTCGCCATGCAGGGCCAACGCCGAAAAGCCGCGACGGTCCAGCTCCTGCGCCACCGCATCCACCTCGCGGCGCATATTGCAGAACACCAGCGCGTGCTGGCCCTTTTCGCCGCTCAGCAGTTGCGCCAGTGCGTCCGGCTTGCTGGCCTGTTCCAGTTCGATGAACTGCTGTTCGATCGCCGGCCGCTGCTCGACCGGCGCTTCCACCGTGACCGTCACCGGGTCCTTCTGCACGCGCTGGCTGACGGCGCGGATTTCCTCCGGATACGTGGCCGAGAACAGCAGGGTCTGATGATGCTTGGCGATGCGTCCGATAATGTCGTCGATCGCCTCGGTGAAGCCCATGTCGAGCATGCGGTCGGCCTCGTCCAGCACCAGCACCTTGATCCCGCCGCCATGCAGGCTTTCACGCTTCAGGTGTTCCTGCACCCGGCCCGGCGTGCCGACCACGATGTGCGGATCATGGGTCAACGAGGCCAGCTGCGGCCCCAGCGGCATGCCGCCGCACAAGGTCAGCAGCTTTACGTTGGGGATGTTGGCAGCCAGCTTGCGGATGGCCTTGCTGACCTGGTCGGCCAGCTCGCGAGTCGGGCACAATACCAGCACCTGCAGTCGGATCGTGTCCGCGTCCAGCGCCTGCAGCAGGCTGAGCCCGAATGCGGCGGTCTTGCCGCTGCCGGTCTGCGCCTGCGCGATCACGTCGCGACCGGCCAGCATCGGCGGCAGGCTCTGCTCCTGCACCGGGGTCATCTCGGTGTAACCGAGCGTTTCGAGACTGGCGAGCAGGGTGGGTTTGAGCGGGAGGGTACTGAAGGCGGTCATGGGCACATGATCGCATGAGCGCCTGCGCGTCATGCGACGACTTGCATCCGGACCCCACCTCATCGACCCTGTACGGCTGTCGTCCCAGTGAACCCCGCCATGGATATTGTTTTCATCGAAGATCTGCGTATCGAGACCGTGATCGGCATCTACGACTGGGAGCGGCGCGTGCGCCAGACGCTGGCGTTCGATATCGAGATGGCGTTCGACAACACGATTCCCGCGGCCAGCGACGACATCGCGCTGACGCTGAACTACAAGGACGTGTCCAAGCGGCTGATCGAATACGTCGGCGGCTCCAGTTTTGGCCTCGTCGAAACGCTGGCCGAGCGCTGCGCGGCAATCATTCGCGAAGAGTTTGGGGTGGCCTGGGTGCGGCTGAAGCTGTCCAAGCCTGGCGCCGTGCGTGGGGCGAAGTCGGTTGGCGTGCGGATCGAGCGCGGTGTGCGGCCGCAGTGAACGGGCAGAAGAGAGCAAGCGCATGGACATGATGCACCGGCTCTGGCCGCCGCCGTGGATGGCGATGGCAACGGGTCTGCTGGTGTTGCTGGTGGTGGCGTGGCTGGCCGGTGTGCTGACCCGGCTGGTATTGCTGCGGGCGATGCGCCGGATCGCCGCGCGTACCGCCTGGACATGGGATGACGCGCTGTTCCAGCACGGCGTGTTCCGCTGGCTGGCGCGGCTGGTGCCGATGGTGATGATCCAGTTTGGCCTGGGCCTGGTGCCCGACCTGCCCGAGCGGGCCGCGCGCATTGCTGGCGATGTTGCCCAGGCCTTCATGGTGTTTTTCGTAGTGATGGCGGTCAGTCGGGCACTTACCGCGCTCGAGACGCTGTATCAGCAAACGAGGGCAGGCGCCCAGCGCCCAATCAAGGGCCTGCTGCAGCTGGCCAAACTGCTGCTGTTTATCGTCGGCGCCCTGGTGGTGATCGGCACCATCACCGACAGGAAGGTCGGGTTGCTGTTGTCCGGGCTGGGCGCGATGTCTGCGGTGCTGATCCTGATCTTCAAGGACACCATCCTGGGTTTCGTTGCCGGCTTGCAACTGTCCTCCAACGACATGCTGCGCGTGGGCGACTGGATTACCGTGCCGGGCGCGGGCGCCGATGGCGACGTGGTCGACATCACGCTGTACACGGTCAAGGTGCGCAACTTCGACCAGGCCATCGTCACCGTGCCGACCTGGAAGCTGATACCGGAGAGCTATCAGAACTGGCGTGGCATGGCGGAGTCGGGTGGGCGGCGGATCAAACGCACGCTGAATCTCGACGCATCCGGCGTGCACTTTCTCGGCGAGGATGAACTGGCCCGGTTGTCGCGATTCCGCCTGCTGGGCGACTACCTGCAGGCCAAGCAGGGCGAGCTGGATGCGTGGAACGTGCCGCTTGGAGAAGCCGGCGAGCAGCCTTTCAACCGACGCCGGCTGACCAACTTCGGCACCTTCCGTGCCTACGTCAGCGGCTACCTGCTGCAGCACCCGCAGATCCACCGCGAGATGACCTGCATGGTGCGCCAGCTGGCCAGCTCACCGCAGGGCGTGCCGCTGGAGCTGTACTGCTTTACCGCCACCACCGCGTGGGCGGAGTACGAAAACATCCAGGCCGATATTTTCGATCACCTGATCGCGCTGCTGCCGGAGTTCGGGCTGGCGTTGTATCAGCCAGCCTCGGGTCACGATCTGCGCGCCGGCATGGCGGCGCTTGACCGCGCGGCAGCGCCCGGTGACGTCCGTGCCGCACGCGCAGGAGGCTGACTCGATGGCGCGCGTCTATCTCAGCCTGGGCTCCAACCTCGAGCCACAACGCTACTTGCAGGCGGCGGTCGCCGAGCTGCGCGCGCGCTTTGGTGCGCTCACGGTATCGCCGGTGTACCGCAGCCGCGCGGTGGGGTTCGACGGGGCGGATTTCGTCAACCTCGCGGTGGGGCTGGATACCGAGCTCTCGCCGCAATCGCTCAACGACTGGCTGCACGCGCTGGAAGACCGCCACGGTCGACTTCGCGATGTGCCGCGCTATTCCGACCGCACGCTCGATGTGGACATCGTGTTGTACGACGACCTGGTGAGCTCGGGGGCCGGTCACCTGCAGATTCCGCGCGGCGAGCTGAAGCACGCTTTCGTGCTCAAGCCGCTCGCCGATATCGCCGCGGATGTGCGGCATCCGGTCAGCGGCCAGAGCGTGGCGGCGCTGTGGGCGGCTTTCCCGGCGGAGCAGGAGCCGCTGCAGCTGGAACCGTGGCAGGCGTGATGCCGGTCGACGGTTCGCTCCGTCATATCAGCACGAGTAACATCGGGCGGGCACGATCCATACGGGGAGGGAAATCACATGGCTGGTAAATTTTCACGTAGCTGGGCCTTGATGAAGGCAAGCGCGGCGGTGCTGCGCTCGGACAAATCGCTGTTGATCTTTCCGCTGCTGTCGGGCCTGTGCACGCTGCTGGTGGCGGCCAGTTTCCTGATTCCGGTCGCGGTGATGGCGATCGGCAGTGAACACGTTGGCGACGCGGCGGATCACGGCATGACGGCCGGTGCCTATCTGCTGATGTTCGGCTTCTATCTGGTGCAGTACTTCGTCATCATCTTTTTCCAGACCGCGTTGACCGGTGTGGCCCTGATGCATCTGCGCGGCGAACCGACCAGCGTGTCGGCGGGCTTTGCGCTGGCACGGGCCAAGGTGCCGCAGATCCTCGGCTACGCGTTGATCGCCGCCACCGTCGGCGTGCTGCTGCGCATGGCGCAGGAGCGGCTGGGCCTGATCGGAAGACTGGTGGTGGGCTTCATCGGTCTGGCCTGGACGGTGGCGACGTTCCTGGTGGTGCCGGTGCTGGTCAGCAAGGAGGTGGGCCCGGTCGATGCGGTGAAGGAAAGCGTCGAGCTGCTCAAGCGCAGCTGGGGCGAAAACCTGATCGGCAATGGTGGCCTGGGCGTGGTGTTCGGCCTGCTGATGGTCGTCGCGGCACTGGTGGCTGCGCTGCTGATCGGTGGCGCGGTGGCGACCCAGTCCGTGGCGGCGATCGTGTTGGCCGCCACCGTCACCGTGCTGGGATTCATCCTGCTGGCGCTGATCCAGTCGTCGTTGCAGGGTATCTACGCCGCGGCGCTGTACCGCTACGCCGAGGCGGGTGAGGCCAGCGTGGGCTTTGACCAGGCCTTGCTGGAACAGGCGTTCAAGCCGAGGAAGTAGTCGCCAAAGGCGGCCACATCGTGCCTTGGTGCGGATGGCCGCCCGCTACACGGACAGCGTGCGCCCGCCGTCCACGCGAATGGTCTGGCCGGTGACGAACGGTGCGTCGCGCAGCAACCACAGCACCACCCCGGCGACATCCTCCGGCACGCCGGCCCTCGCCAGCGGGGTACGCGCCAGCATGGCCTGCTGGTCGTCGTACGGCTTGCCCTGGCTGGGCCACATCACGGCGCCGGGGGCGACGCCGTTGACGCGCACGTCGGGCGCCAGATCCAGTGCCAGCGAGCGGGTCATTGCGGACAGCGCGGCCTTGGCCATGCAGTAGATGGGGTGGTTGGCCAGCGGCCGCTCAGCATAGATGTCGAGCAGGTTGACGATGCCGCCACGGGCCTGGCGCAAGGCCGGTATCGCCGCCTGGCTGAGGAAGAAGGGCGCCTGCGCGTTGGAGGCAAACAACTCGTTCCATTGCGACGACGTGGCGGTACCCAGCGGCGTGGGGAAGAACGCCGATGCGTTGTTGACCAGGGCGTCGAGGCGGCCGTAATGCGCCAGCAATTGCTCGATCATCGGCGGCAACGTGGCCAGTTCAACCAGTTCAGCCTGCAGCAGCAAGGTGCTGCAGGGACGCTGCTGCTCCAGTTCGCTGGCCAGCGCACGCGCCTCGTCTGCCGAGCGGCGATAGTGCAAGGCCAGGTCGTAGCCGGCCGCGTGCAGGGTCCGCGCAATCACGGCGCCGACGCGTCGACCGGCACCCGTGATCAGTGCGACGGGTCGATCATGGTGTGGCTTCATCGGTGACCTCCTGCAGCAATCCAGCAACCAGCTTGCCGCAAAGCATGGCTTGCGTCATCCGCTGCCCAGTGCGGGTCCGCTATTCCCTGTCAGGTTTGCGGGAATTCCTGCCGGTGGCCTTGCGCGCGCCGCTTGCGATCTTGCGTGCGGCAACGCCCGCCGCGCGATCTATCGAGTTTTTCGCCGTCTTCGCCGCCGGCTTTGGCTTCGCTTTTGGCGTGGGCTCTTCTTCAGCCGCTTCCACGCTCATCTCCTCCATCGCGATATCTCCTTCGAACAGGGCGATGGCAGTGCTGGCAACCTGCCCGGTGTCGTAATACGCATAGGCGCCGACGCCGAGTGCGCCGATCACCGGTAGCCAGCGCGAGATGCCCTTGCTCAGCGTGCGCTGGGTCAGTTTGATGCCGACCTGCTTGGCGACGCGTTCGGTCACGCCGTAGGACATGCGGCGGAAGATCAGGCGATCCCCCACCTGCACCACCAGGTCGCGGAATGCCTGCGCTGCGGTATGCCGGAACAGGCACCACAGCATCTGCTCACGGCCCAGGCTGTGATTGCGGCCGTAGGTCGCGGCGATGTCGCTGACCATCTGGCCCTGGATTTTCCAGATCGCGATCAACTCGGGCAACAGTGTCAGCCAGCCAAGCGGGCCCGGCGGCAGGGCGAGCGAGCCGGCGGTGAGCGCGGCGCGCTGGGCAGCTCGGCTTGCCAGCGTGCGTGCTTCGCTGGCGGGGTCCGGGCTGCCGCCCACCTTGCTGGTTGGCACGTCGCTGACGAAGTCGAGGATCGCTGCCGTGATGCGGCTGCGCTCGATCGCTGCGATGACGGCGGGGATCTGGTTGGTTTGATCGGTCATGCGTGGCTCCTGGAGGGCGAGTCGTCGCGTGCATGCGGCTGCGCCCCTGCAGTGTAGGCGTGCCCGATGAAGTCTGGCTCATCAAGGTGCGGGCCAGGACCGAGGCCTGCAGTCGGCGCTGCAGCGTGTCGATCAACCCGCCATGACTTGTGGCGCAGGTGCCGAAGTTGTCGAGAATGGTATATTATAACATTTCGCATGCCCTCATTTCCCCCCATTTCCCTGAGACTGTTGATGAAACCTTGCTTGCTCGCCCTCAGCCTGGCTATCGCCCTGGGTGCTGCCTCGGCTCACGCCACCGCCGCTGTTCCGGAAACCCGTGCCGATGCGCCTGCCTCCCGCGCGCCGGGCGACCAGCAAATCGACGAGGGCGCGCGCAACAAGCGGCCGGCGAAGGTACAGCAACTGGGCGCGGTTTCGGTATCGGCCAAGCGGGACCAAGCACGCAATGCCTTGTCGCCGCAGACCGGCAGCAGCCAGTACGTGATCGACCACAAAGCCATCGCCCAGTTGCCGCTGGGCGCAGCGACGCCGATGAACCAGGTGCTGCTGCAGGCACCGGGTGTGGTGCAGGATTCCTACGGTGGCCTGCACGTGCGTGGCGACCACGCGAATCTGCAATACCGGATCAACGGGGTGATCATTCCCGAGTCGATCGGAGGCTTTGGCCAGAGTCTGGATGCGCGAACGATCCAGAACGTGAAGCTGCTTGATGGTGCCTTGCCCGCGCAGTACGGTTTGCGTACGGCGGCGGTAGTCGATATCACCACCAGGAGTGGCCAAGACCTTGGCAACGGTGGCAGCGCGGGCGTCACCGCTGGCTCGAACGGCATGTTCAACCCGAGCGCCTCGGTCCTGGGCAGTAATGATCGCTGGAGCTACTTCCTGACGGCCAACTACATGGAAAATAGTGCGGGCATCGAAAACCCCACCTCCAGCAGGAAGCCGATCCACGACCGCACCAACCAGGTCAAGGGCTTCGGTGACATCAGCTACCTGATCAATGACGACACCCGACTGAGCCTGATGTTCGGTGTGGCCAACAACCGCTTCCAGATTCCCGACAATCCCGGCCAGACGCCTCAGTTCGGCTACCTGGATACCGTGAATTTCGACTCGGCCGACCTGAACCAGCGGCAGAACGAGAACACCCGCTTTGGCCTGCTGTCACTGCAGGGTGAGATCGGCGGCACCGACTATCAAGTGTCGGTCGGCCAACGCTACAGCAGCCTGAACTACATGCCCGACCAGATCGGCGAACTGATGTTCAATGGCGTTGCCTCGACGATCAGTCGCAGCAACCGTGCCAGCACCCTGCAGGCGGATTTCGCCACCCCGATGGGCGAAAACCACGCCCTGCGCTATGGCATTTACGGCAGCTTCGAGCAGGCCGCCAGTGGCAACAATGCCTGGGTCTTTCCCGCCGATGCCATCGGCAATCAGACCAGCACCACCCCGATCAACATCCTCGACAACAACCGCCTCGTCGCCAGGACCTGGTCGGCCTACCTGCAGGACGAATGGAGCATCGGCGAAAACTGGATCCTCAACTACGGCCTGCGCGGCGACCGTTTTCAGCTGGTACGCAGCGAAAGCCAGCTGAGTCCGCGCGTGGGTCTGGTGTGGCAGGCCACGGGCACGACCGTCGTGCATGGTGGCTTTTCGCGATACTTCACTCCGCCGGCAAGCGAGGCGATCACCAGCTCGAACATCGCCAGGTTCAACGGTACCACCAACGCCGTCACGGACAGTGGCAACAACACGCCGCTGTCAGAGCGTTCGGACTATTTCGACCTCGGCATCCAGCAGAATATCGGGGCGGCCTGGACGCTGGGCCTGGATGCCTACTACCGCAAGGTGCAACGCCTGCAAGATCAGGGACAGTTCGGCTCCGCCCTGATCTACTCCACATTCAACTACGCACAAGGTCGGGTGAAAGGCCTGGAGTTGACCGCCAATTATGGGCAGGGGCCTTTGTCGGCCTACTTCAATGCGTCGCTGGGCAAAGCCATCGGCGAGCGCATCATCACCAGCCAGTACAACTTCTCGCCGCCGGATCTGGCGTACATCCAGAATCACTACATCTTCCTCGATCACAACCAGAAGCTGACCTCGTCAGGTGGCGTCAGCTACGCACTGGACGACAACACCAAGGTGGGAGCCGACTACCTGTTCGGCAGTGGCCTGCGCAAGGATGGCTTGGTCCCCAACGGCGCGTCGCTGCCGGCCTACTTCCAGCTCAACCTCAACGTCTCGCACGATTTCAACTTCGCGCAGTTCGGCAAGTTGCATGCACAGCTGGCCGTGATCAACGCGCTGGGCCGCATTTATGAATTGCGTGATGGCACCGGCATCGGTGTCGGCGCGCCACAGTTTGGTCCGCGTCGTGGCCTGTATCTGAGTCTGCAGAAGGACTTCTGATGGTCCACCCGCTTCCGGGCACTCGTTTCCTGCAGCCCCGGGAAAAGCTGGTTTTCCCGGGTGAAGGGGCCGGGCAGCGGGCGGACGTTGGCAAGCAGCCGATCGAAGCTTCCGACCCATCCGGTATGCTTGCCGCGCTCTTCATTACCGGCAAGCACCATGCGATCCCGCCTCCCCGAACCCAGCGCCGACGAGCGCGCGCATTCCGATCACCTGCTGCAGCTGCTGCGTGAGCTGATTGCGGCGCATGGGCCGATTCCCTTCGCGCAATACATGGAGCGTTGCCTTTACGCACCGGGGCTGGGTTATTACAGCGCCGGCCGTACCAAGTTTGGTGCGGCGGGCGATTTTGTCACCGCGCCGGAGCTGGGCGAGCTGTTTGCGCGCTGCGTGGTCAACGCATTGCAGCCAACGCTGGCGATGTTGGGCGAAGACGCCGACTTCCTCGAACTCGGCGGTGGCAGCGGCGCGTTTGCCGAGTCGGCGCTGCGCGCGCTGGATGCCAGCGGTAGCCTGCCGCGGCGCTACCTGATCCTGGAACCCAGCGCCGACCTGCGCGAACGCCAGCGTGAGCGGTTGCAGGCAAGCCTGAGCGCCGACATCAACGCACGCGTGCACTGGCTGGACCGTCCGCCTGAGCGGGACTGGCGTGGCGTGCTGTTCGCCAACGAGGTGATCGACGCGCTGCCGGCGACCCGTTTCGCGATGCGCGGTGGGGAAGTCTACGAGGAGCATGTGGTGCTGGGCGGTGAGGGACGGCTGATGCGGGTGGATCGCCCGGCCGATGCCCTGGTGGGTGGTGCCGTGCGCCATGTCGAGCGTGACCTGTGCACTGAGTTTGTCGATGGCTACCGTTCGGAAATCCTGCCGCAGTTGCCGTACTGGATCCAGGCGGTGGCAGGCTCGCTCACCGCTGGCGTGATGCTGTTTATCGACTACGGCTACGTGCGCAGGGAGTTCTATCTGCCCGAGCGAGACGACGGCACGCTGATGGCGCACTACCGCCATCACGCGCACAACGATCCGTTCTACTTGCCCGGCCTGAACGACCTCACTGCCTCCGTCGATTTCACCGCGCTGGCCGAGGCCGGCAACAGCGCGGGATTTGCCGTGGCAACCTATCTGCCGCAGGCGCAGTTCCTGATCGGCGCGGGCCTGCAGGAGGTATTCGCGCAGGCGCAAGCCGAGGTCACCGATGAGCATGGTGGCTATCGGCTGGCCCAGCAGGTGAAGAAGCTGATGCTGCCCGACCAGATGGGCGAGCGGTTTCAGGCGATGCTGCTGGCGCGTGGCCTGGACGTTCTCGCGTTGCCGGCCGAACTGCTCGTCGCCAACCAGGGTGGACGACTCTAGAGCGTCAGCAGATCGGGCTGAGTACCTCAGGCACGGGCTGCTCTCCCGCGCATGACTCGGTCAATCCCGGCAGCGCACTATGCCGCCGGTGGCTGCGGTGAATGCCCGGTTTTCAGTGCCGCTATCGCGGCGATGCGGGCCTGTTCCATTGCCTTGCCGATCGCCGGGCCGGCCATGCCCCGGGCAACGAAGCCGGCAGCGTCCACTGCCGCTGCCGCGGCGCGCGCCGAACGCAGAAAGCCGGCCTGCGGGTAGGCATCATGTTCATGGCCCCGTCGGCCGCGCTTGTCGGCTTCGCAGGCGAGCAGGAACGCATCCAGGCGCGTGGGGCGGCGCAACGCGTCGAGCGAGCTCAGCAGTTTCAGCACCGTGGCCGGCTTCAGTTCGAATGCGCGATGCGCATTGAGGTGTTCGCGGCAGACGAGCTCGGCCAATGCGGCATGTTCGGTCGGCACCTTCAGCCGCGCGGAGAGCTCACGCACCGCTGCCACGCCGCGATGTTCATGGCCGATATGCCGCGGCAGTTCATGGGCTGGCGTGAGCGCCTTGCCGAGGTCGTGCAGCAGGGCGCAGAAGCCGACCAGCTCATCGCCTGGCGCCAGCTTGGCGGCAGCATCGACCACCAGCTCCAGATGCACGCCGGTGTCGATCTCCGGATGGAATTCAGGACGTTGTGGCACGCCGTACAGGGCGTCGACCTCGGGGAACAACACGGCCAGCCCGCCGCAATCGCGCAGCACGCGCAGGAACGCCGACGGCTGTGCTTCGGCAAGCGCCTTGCGCGTCTCCGCCCATACGCGCTCGGGCACCAGATGGTCCACTTCACCATCGCGCACCATCTGCTGCATCAGCATCATCGTCTCTGGAGCAACGCTGAAGCCCAGCGGTGCGAAGCGCGCGGCGAACCGCGCCACCCGCAGCACCCGTACCGGATCCTCCACAAAGGCCGGTGACACGTGGCGGAGCGCGCGCGCCTGGATATCGCGCACTCCATGGTAGGGGTCGGTGAGTGCGCCATGCTGATCCTCGGCGATGGCATTGATGGTGAGGTCGCGCCGGGCCAGATCCTGCTCCAGCGTCACCGTGGCATCAGCCTGGAACACGAAGCCGTGGTAGCCGCGGCCAGTCTTGCGCTCGGTGCGCGCCAGCGCGTATTCCTCGCCGCTGGTCGGATGCAGGAACACCGGAAAGTCCTTGCCCACCGGCTTGTAGCCCAGCGCCAGCAATTCCTCCGGCAACGCGCCGACCACCACATGATCGCGGTCGACCAGCGGCCGGCCAAGCAATTTGTCACGGACTGCGCCGCCGACCAGGTAAATATGCATGGCGTGATTCTGCCATGCCCGAACCCGACACGGTCCATGTCCAACTCGGCGCCGGATCGCGCTTCGCTGGTGGGTAGGGTCGACAAACGCTCCGCCGCTCATGCTGCCGCGGTCAGCACGGCTCAAGTCGCGCCTTCAGCCGCCGATAACACCGATAACCTACGTTCCAAACGGATGGTACCGTCGTGGTGGTCGGTGGCCGTGAAGCCTGCCGCGCGCAGCAGGTCCAGTGGACCAGGGCACCATCGCGTAACTCATATTCAGCCAGGGAGTGGCGTACGCCAACTCCTTGGGATGTGCTCGTTGTCCAGATTGAAGTTTCTTGTCGCGATCGTGCTCATGTCCTCGGCGCCTGCGCTGTCGATCAGGGCCGATCAGGCGCCGGCTGTCCTGCCGTTGAGTCGGACCGCCGCGTTCGACCAGCTGGCGAACAGGCTCGAGCGTGGCGAGCTGTCGCCGGACACCGACGCGGACATGGCCAAAGTCCTGGCTCGACTCAAGCAACTGGTGCCCGCCGGCGATGCACGCCGCGCACTGCGATATCGTTACACCTATTGCATTCTCGGGATGAATGCGCAGCCGAAACAGGGCGTCGCCGATGCGCAGCAGGGCATCGCGGACGCCCGGCGCATGGGCTACACCGCGGCGGAGGCGAATTTCCACTTCTGTCGCGGCGAGCATCTGGAGTCGTTGACGACACCGCGCGAGGCGTTGCCAGACTATTCGGCGGGGATCGAGATCGCCAGGCATGCCGAGGACATGCGGCTGGTTGCCGACGGTCTGAGCTGGCGTGGCAACGTCCAGTCACTGTTGGGCGAGCCCGCGCTGGCGTTGGTCGACTTTCTGCAGGCGCAGCAGAACTACCAGGAGTCAGGCGCCGCCGTCGAGGGTGAGCTCAACCTGCTCAATATCGCCGTCGCCTACCGCCGTATTGGCGAAATCGACATGGCGCGCAAGTACACCATGCAATCGCTGGCGTACGCAAAGAAGCGCCACAACGTGCTGCAGCAAGTATCCGTCGAGGCGCAGCTGGGCTTCCTCGACTCGGACTCGTCGGATCAGGCCTCGGCGCATCGGCATTTCGAGGCGGCGTTGGAACTGGCCAGAGGCATCGGCGATCATGAGGGTCTGGGCTCCGCCTATCTGGGCCAGGCCGAGGCCTTCAACCTCCAGGGGCAACATGCCGAGGCGCTGGCCCAGCTGAGCCTGGCGCGGTCGGAGTTTGACAAGGCCGCCGATCAATCCAGCCAAGGCATGATCACGTTGCAGACGGCTGAGGCCGAGGCGGGTTTGGGCCAGCATGCCGAGGCCGTTGCTGACTATGATCGAGCCGAGCAGCTGCTCGGGTCCGGTGGCAATCTGCGCTATCTGGCCGAATTGCTGGATGCACGGGCTCGCAGCTATGAGGCGTTGGGTCGCCCTGGTCAGGCGGTGCTTGATCTGCGTCGTACGCTCCAGGTGCGAGCGGCTCTGCAACGCAATGCTCAGCGTTACAACACCACCCTGATGAGTTACCAGTTCGACAGCGCGCGGCGCGACCAGCAGGATCAGCGCATCAAGGAGGAAAGTGCCCTGCAAGGTCGGCAGCTGGCTGCGCTCAAGCGTGCGCGGAACTGGCAGAACCTTGCCATGCTGTTCGGCGGCCTGCTGCTGCTGGGCCTGATCTGGCAGGCGATGCGGCAACTGCGTCATGCCCGCCGGCTGCATTTCCTGGCCATGACCGATGCCCTCACTGGCATTGCCAACCGACGCCAGATTGAGCGAAGGATGATCCATACCCTCGCTGAGTCTCGCCGGAAGCGGGAGCATGCGGTGCTGCTGGCGCTCGACATCGATGACTTCAAGCGCATCAACGATGCCTATGGTCACCAGGTCGGGGACATCGTGCTGGTGCGACTGGTCGAAGCCTGCAGCAAGGCCTTGCGCGCCCCTGATCACATGGGCCGGGTGGGTGGTGAGGAGTTTCTGGTGATCCTGCCCAACACCGATCTGGAAGCCGGCAGGCTTGTTGCTGAGCGGCTTCGGCAGTGCGTCAACGCGATTGATCTGGATGACGTCGCCGTCGGACTGAAGGTGTCCATCAGTCTTGGCGTGGCGCAGCTGGGTGATCCGGCTGAAGGTGTGCAAAGCCTGGTCGAGCGCGCTGACCAGGCGCTCTATCGGGCGAAAGCCGCCGGACGCAACCGGGTCGAGTTGGCTCGACCCTATGCGCCGGCCTGATCAGTAGCGCAAACGCAATCAGGCTTGCGCGTCGCGCGCAGACCCAGCCAGGGTTGGGGCAAGGCGAAGCCGGGTCGAATGGGTGCGTTGCCAAGTGCTTTAAGACCTCGCCGCCCTCACGTAAGCTGTTTCACAGCTACCCCTCGGCAGGCTCAGGACTCCCCGATCATGGCGGCAACGCTGGCTCATCCCTTGATGCGTGATCGTACGGCCGGTTTGTCGCTGGCTGTGGCCGAGATGATCGCGCGCGCGGCCGCCGCACTGGATGCACAGAATCCCCGGCTTGCCGAGGTGGCACTGGCGGAGGCGCTGGCGGTGGCGCCGGGATGTACCGAAGCCCTGCGCCTGGAGGCGCTGGTGCTGCACCTGCGCGGGAACTACGCGCAGGCGGTCGAGTTGTTGCGGCAGCTGCATGCCTTGCGGCCCGATGACGCACTGATCCAGATGAACCTGGCCACGTCCCTGTATGCCGCTGGCGAGGTCGAAGACGCCCTGGCCGGTCTGCAGCAGGCTTGCACGAAGGCGCCGGATTTCATGCCGGCCTGGTTCAACCTGGGCAAGATGTTCATGCTGCAGCGACGTCCGGCGGGGGCGGTTACGGCGTTGCATCGCACGCTGGACATCGACCCGGAGCATGTGGCGGCGCGACTGGTGCTGGCACAGGCGCAGACTGCTCTGGGCATGGCCGCCCACGCGGCGGCGAATTACCGCGAGGTGCTGCGCTGCGAGCCGGGTCAGCCGACCGCGTGGATTGGTCTGAGCGATCTGGATGCGGAGCGCTTCAGCCTGGGTGATGTCGAGCAGTTGCGGCATGCCCTGCAGATGCCTCAGCCGCATGCGACGGCCCGCATTTCGCTGAGCTTTGCCTTGGTACGCACGCTGGAGGACCAGGGCGACTACCCGTCCGCCTACCACGCGCTGCACAAGGCCAACGTGTTGCAGTACCGGCAGCTGAACTGGCATCCGGCGCTCGTCAGTGCCCAGGTGGACGAGCTTGTCGATGTGTTCGCCCACCCCTTGCGGGGAGCTTCGAACAACCTGCAGGGCGAGCAGGTGATCTTCATCGCGGCCTTGCCCCAGGCCGGCTCCGTGCTGACCGAGCAGGTACTCGCCGCGCATCCACTGGTGACCAGTAGCGACGAGTTGAGCGACCTGCGGCAGGTTATCGACGACGAGTCGGCGCGCCGAGGCCGGCCGTTTCCGCAGTGGGCGCGGACGGCCACCGCGGCCGACTGGGCGCGGCTGGGGCAGGACTACCTCACCCGTACCGAACGCTGGCGCCGACGCGAACCCTGTTTCATCGACCGCAACCTCAACAACTGGCAGCTGGTGGGCGCGGCCCTGGCGATGCTGCCGGGCGCGCGGGTGGTGAACAGCCGGCGCGATGCGTTTGAAAACTGCTTCGCCTGCTATCGCCAGCTCTTCGCCAGCGGCCACGCATTCAGCTACGACCTCGATCACATGGTCAGCTACTGGCGCGACTACGACCGGCTCAGCCGGCATTGGCAGCGGTTGTTCCCCGGTCGCTTCATCGAGCACAGCTACGAGGCGTGGCAGGCCGATCCTGAGGCACGGGTACGTGAGTTGCTCGACTTCTGCGGGCTCGTTGCCAACCCGGCCTGCTTCGAAGTGGAGCGGATTCAAGGCGTCAGCCAGCACGGCGTCGTACCTGCCCAGTTGTTGAAAAGGGATAGCGAGCGCAGCGTTTTGTACGGGGACCAGCTGGATCGTCTGCGCGCGCTGCTGGCCCATGCCAGGTCAGCCGGGTGATCCAGCTATCAGCTGCGCAGCGAGCGTGCCTGGTCCAGTCGCCGTTGCCGCGCCGAGCCCCTGAGCAGTGCCGGCAACCAGGCAGAAAACGGTTGCGCCACGATGCCCAGTAAGGCATAGCCATCGTTCTTGCCGACCGAGTCGGTGCGCAGCGAGCGGAAGTTGTCGAGCGAAAAAGGCTTGCCCGGCAGCAGTTCGGCCACCTGCGCCTGCAAGCGGCCGAGGCTGTCGGGCAACGGGATGATGGGCGTCTTCACGCCGGCGCCGTCGCGAATCTTGCGCACGATGTCGCCCAGGCTCAGCACCTCGGGTCCATAAAGCTCGAACGTCTGGCGCTGGCCAAGCGTGTCGCTGGCAATGCAACGCGCGATGGCCTCGACCACATCGCCGACCCAGGTCGGCGCCATCTTCGAACTGGCGCGGGCCAGCGGCAGCGCGGGCATGCTTCGCAACAGGCTGGCGAAGCGACTGACGAGTCCATCCCCTGCTCCGAACATGACGCTTGGCTGGTAGATCGTCCAGTTCAGCGCGGACGCCTTTACCAGCGTCTCCGCCTCGCCGCGGGTCTTCAGGTACTGCGAAAGGCCCTGGCCGGCTTTCAGCGAGCTCATCTGATGCAGCCGATCGACCCCCACCGCCGCGCAAGCGGCAAGCAAGCGACGGCTCAGCTCCACATGCGTGCGTTCGAAGGTATGCCGACCACTCGGGTTGAGGATGCCGACCAGGTTGATCACCGCGTCGGCCCCCGCCACGTGCTGACGCAAGGCATCGTCGTTGTACACATCGGCGCTGCGCACGCTCACACCGGGCAACACGCCCAACTCACGATGTTGTTCGCGGTTGCGGCTGAGCAGCACGATGCGATGACCGTCCTGGACCAGGCGCGGCACCAGGTGACTGCCGACGAACCCGGTGCCACCGAGTATCACGAGTTGCTTGACGGTCATGCGGAACAGCCCTCGATGGAGACCGGCGTCACGGCGACGTGCTGCTGTTGATGGAACTGACCTGCGCTGGCGCAGCTTCCGCAGCGGGAGCAGGACAGCTGATCAAGCGGCGCTCGGTACTATCGTTTGGCAGTGTATACGGCTGATTGATCGGCCCCATGCGAACGTCAAGTGGAACCACGGTGCCGTGCAGACGCCAGTCGTAAATCACGCTGAACGCCATCACCCGCGCCACATATTCACGCGTTTCCTTGAACGGGATGGTGGCCACGAACAGGTCCGGCGCGAGCGTGCCGCGTGCGGCCAGCCATTGATCGACCCGGTTCGGGCCGGCGTTGTAGGCGGCGCTCGCCAGCCACGGCGAACCGTTGAATCGCTGGGCCATTTGCGCCAGGTAACGCGTACCCAGGGCGATGTTGACCGCCGGATCATACAAGGTGTTGCCGCCACCCCAGCTGAGGTCGTTGTGCTGGGCCACGAGTGCGGCGGTGGCTGGCACCAACTGCATCAGGCCACGTGCATCGGCGCTCGAGTGGGCGTCGCTCATCCACGCGCTTTCGGCGCGCAGGATGCCATAAGCCCAGGCTGGTTCGATCCCGGCTTGTTCGGCCTGCGGCACCAGACCGTCCTGACGGGCCAGCGGAAAACGCAGGCTGTACAGCCGCAGTGCGTCGCCGCTGCTCAGTGCGAATACCGCGCGGTCATACCAGCCGCGTTGGTTGGCCAGTTGGGCAGCCACTTGCAGGGTAGCCCGGTCGGCACCCTGCAGCGCGCGCGACCACTCGCGTCGCGCCAGACGCGGCAGGTCGACGGCGTACAGCTCGAACGCGCGCAGCAGTCCGGCGCGCGCCAGTAGCGCCTGCTTGCGCTGGCTGTCGTCAGTCAGGCTGAGCGGACAGATTGCATAGGGCTGATTGACCTGATCGGCAGCGAGAAAGCCAAAGAAGGTGGCCTGCCTGGCTTGGGTGGCGAACAGCTGCCGGGCCTGCTCGCTGTGGCCCGTTTCAGCCAGCGCGCGCGCCCGGAAATATCGCCACTCGTCATCCTGTTGCTGATCGGCGGTCATGGCGTCGATCGCGGCCAGCACGCCACTCCAGTCCAGCCGGGCCAGCGCCACGCGCGCGCGCCATTCGCGGGTGCTGTCAGTTTGTGCGGACGGCGGCAGGGCGATCAGCCGGGCCAATGAGTCGTCTGCGAAATCGGTGGCATCGAACAAGGCCAGCGCATGCAGGATCTGGTCGCGCTGTTGCTGATTGAAATGGAAGCGCGACTGCAACTGTGCCCACGCGGTATCGGCACTGTCGGACTGGCGCCGCGCCAACCGTGTCAACGCCAGCGTGACGGCTTGTCGGTTGCGCACGGTGTCGGGCCAGTTGGCTGCCGCGGCCAGCGCACCAGCGGGATCGGTCAGTGCCTGGGCCAGTTGTCGCGCGCTTGCCTGATCGGTAGTCGGCAGCCAGCCGGCGAGGCTGGCGATGGTGCCGGCCTGGCCCGCGTCTGCAGCGCGATCGATGCGGGTCCACAGCCGTTCGGTGGTCAGCAGGCCCTGGTCGTGCGCGGCGTTGAGTACCGGGTCGCAGGCGCCGGGCAGGTTGGCCCTGGTCCACAAGGTGGCCAGAGCGTTGTCAAAATCGAGGTTGCCGCCAGCAGCCAGTTTCGCCTGCAGTGCATCGCAACTCAGGGCGTCGCCGAGACCGGGCCGATAGACTGACATGAAACCGGCCCAGTCCTGCCGGCGCGCGAGTTCCAGCAGGAAGGCGCGACGCAGGTCGGCGGCGGGAATCCAGCCGGGGTACTGCTTGAGATACGCCGCCACCGTAGCGAGGTCGACTTGCTGGATGTCGTGCTCCAGCGCGGCCTCCTGCAGGTAAGGGTATAGCGGGTAGTCGCGCAGTCCGCTGGCCAGCGCTCGCCAGCCATCACCACCTTGCTGGGCGGCAGCATAAGCCTGCTTGAATGCCTGGCGCTGGCTTGCGCCAGGCTCATCAGCCTGAGCCAGGGCGACGCTGGCGAGGCCGGTCATGGCCAGTGCCAGCCAGCAAGACCAGACGCGCGGCAGTAGTGTGGGAACGGACATGGGGACTCCTGCGTTCGATCTGCGTGCAGTGTAGTGGATGGCCTGATGGGACTTGTCCAGACTGGATGAGTACCCGCCGTGCCCTGTTAAGCTGGCATGCTGATTCCCCGCCTACTTCCACGGTACCCGCATGTCGTCAGCACCCGCGCCTGTGTTTCGTCGAGAGGGGCTGGCGTGGCTGATGCTTGTGCTTCTGGCCGTGGCCGGGGTGACTTGGTGGTGGGCTATTGGCCGGCCGGTGAGCATGCCGGACGCGCCATCGGCGCGGATTGCCTGCGTGTCATATGCGCCGTTTCGTCATGCTGGCGAGACGCCGCTGGACCCTCATGCCTTCATCAGTCCCGCTCGGATTGACCAAGACCTGAGTGCGCTGTCGCAGCGCTTCGACTGTGTGCGCACGTATTCGCAGGGGCAGGGTCTGAGTGCCGTGCCGCAGATCGCCGCACGCCATGGGATGACGGTGTTGCTGGGTATCTGGCTCGATGGCGATCGCAAGCTCAATGCCGAGCAGATCAAGCTCGGCATTGCCGCGGCGCAACGCTATCCGCAGGTGGTACGTGGTGTGATCGTCGGTAACGAGGTGCTGCTGCGCGGGGATCAGTCCCCGGCCCAATTGATTGCCTACCTGCGGCAGGTGCGTGCGGCGGTGACTGTACCGGTGACCTATGCCGATGTGTGGGAGTTCTGGCTGCGTCATCCGGAGCTGGCTGATTCGGTCGATTACCTTACCATCCATATCCTGCCGTATTGGGAAGACGCGCCGGTAGCGCCCGAGCGCGCCGTACAGCACGTGGCCAACGTCTACGCGAAGGTGCAGCGGGCGTTTCCCGGCCGCCGCGTGATGATCGGTGAAACGGGCTGGCCCAGTGCCGGGCGCCCGCGCCAGGCAGCCAGCGCCAGCGTGGTCAACGAGGCGCGCTACTTGCGCGAGTTCCTCGCCTATGCCGCCACGGTGAAGATGCCTTACAACGTGATCGAGGCCTTTGACCAACCGTGGAAGCGCGCGCAGGAAGGCACCGCCGGCGGTTACTGGGGGATCTTCGACGCGCACGCGCATCCGAAATTTCCGATGCAGGGGCCGGTGGTTGAGGAGGCTCGCTGGTGGGCTGGCTGGCTGACGGCGGCGGCGGGGGGCGGCCTGTTCCTGCTGGTTGGCGCATGGCGGCGACGCTGGCGCGGCTGGCGGGGTGGGGTCGCGCTGGTCCTGGCCGGTGTCGCCAGCGGATCCGCGCTGGCCTGGCAATACCGGCAGATGCTGTTCGCCTGCCGCGATCTGTGGGAATGGGCGGTGTCACTCGGCGCCTGCCTGCTGGCGTTGTTCACGGCGCTGCGGCTGGCAAGCTGGGTCGCCGCCCGCCTCGCCGGTCAGACGATGCTCGCGCCGCCCGCGCGATGGCTGCGTCTGGGCTGGTTGTTCGGGTTGACGTATTACGGATTGCTGCTGGTGTTTGACGGGCGCTACCGAGACTTTCCGCTGGGCTTGTTCTTCCTGCCCTGCGCGGGCTTCGCCCTGCTGGGCTGGTTGTCCGATACGCGCGCGGTGGTGATGCCCCGCCTGGAAGAGCGCTTTCTGGCGGCGTGGCTGCCGCTGCTCGCGCTCATCGTGTTGATTCAGGAGGCGTGGCTGACGCCGGTGGCCTGGTTATGGTTGGGCTTGAACCTGCTGCTGGCCCTGCCGGTGCTGCTCGGTTGGCGCCTCGCGCGCATCAGCCTGCAGTCGCAGCAGGCGCAGGCAGCCAAGTAAAAAGGCCAGCGCTCCGGGTTCGACGCAATACAACTGCAGGGCAAACACCCCCAGAGCGGCGCTCAACCAGGCCAGCGCGTGGCGTCGGGAAACCATCGCGGCCACCGTGACCAGCAGGGCGAGCACGCCGTAGATCTGGTGCAGGAAGCCGAACACCAGCCACGCACGCCACTGGCACCACCAAGGCGCGAGGCGGCCGCTGCACAGCTCGCCGATCGCACTGGATTCGATCAGCCCGAAGCGCAACACCAGCGTGCCCAGGCCCACGGCCAGCAGCAGCAGCCACGGCAGCGCAGGTCGCCATAGGCGCGTCATCGTTGACGTCCCCTGGAGGGATTGCCGCCCACATGCGCAGGCAGACGGATTTCTGCTGCCAGCGGCAAATGGTCGGAGAACGCCTGCGGCAGTGCCCAGACCTTGTCCAACTGGACCGCAGGCGAGGTGAGGATGTGATCCAGCGCTCGCCGCGGCTTCCAGCTGGGAAAGGTCGGCGTGGATTGCGTCGGCGGCTGCAGGCTGCACTTGCCGAAGAGCTGGCGCATCTCGACGCTGTGCGGCTCCGTATTGAGATCCCCCATCAAGACGGCATGCGGGAAATCCTGCAGCAGCTCGGCGATGAAGCTGAGCTGGCGCGCACGCGCCGGGGCGCTCAGGGACAGGTGCGCGACCATCACGGCCAGCGCGCTGTCGCCCTCGCCGAACTGAGCCAGCAGGGCGCCGCGGCCGGGGATGCGGCTGGGCAGTGGATAGTCCACGACCGAGTATGGCTCCAGGCGACTGATCAACCCGTTCGCCGAGTGCGCGAGCTTGGCCATCGGCCGGTTCGGCTGATGGCTCCAGTAAGGCATCCGCGCCGTTTCGGCGAGGTAGCGGGTCTGGTTGAGAAAGCCAGAACGAAGGCTCCCAGCATCGGCCTCCTGCAGGCCGATCACGTCAAACTGGGGCAACACCCCGGCGAGTCGGTCGAGGTTGTCCATCTTGCTGCGCCCGGGCAGGACCGCGTTGAGGCTGCGGGTGACGTACTCGCTGTAGCGCTGCACGCTGCCGCCGGCCAGGATGTTGCAGCTCAGCAGGCGCAGTCGGCGCTCGGCAGGGTTGGGGGCTGAAGGAAGGGGCGCGGCGCGGTTCATCGCAAAACACAGAAGGGAGAGGGAGTGCCGGCGCCTGCTTGCTGGCGCCTGACGAGGCGACCAGCATGATCCAGCAGATGTGAACGGGGCGCCAGCCGCGGCGCCAACACACCGCGACGGCCGGGGATTACTTGCCGGCCAGCTCGCGCTTGGCCAGCCACAGTGCAACAGCCACCATTTCCTCGTGCGAGTGAACGGTCGCCACGCGGTATTTGCCATCGACCACCAGGGTGGGGGTGCCGTCGACCTGCCAGGTGCGGATCAGGTCCAGGTCGCGCTTCATCTTCTCGGTGGTTTCATTGGAGTTGGCGATGCTCATGAACTTGGCGCGGTCAACGCCTTCGCGGGCGTAGAAATCGCCCAACTCGTCCATCGTATTGATCGGATAGTGGGCACCAAATTTGGCCGCGAACAGCGCCAGGTGCGTGCGATCCGCCACGCCAAGCTGCTTGGCGGCGTAGTAGGCGCGTGCGAACGGCAGCCACTCGGCACTGAACGGTGCCGGCATCAACTTGAAATCCACGCCTGCCGGCAGCTCCTTGCGCAGTGTCTCGGCGTACGGCGCGAACTGCGCGCAGTGGATGCAGCCGTAGGAAAATACCTCGACCACTTCCACCTTGCCGCTGCTGCTGTAGCGATGATATGGCGCTGGCAGGGTCACGTACTCGACGCCATCGGTATATGGCGCCGCCGCGCTGGACTTGGCGGTGCAGGCACTGGCCAGCAGCAGGCTGCCGATCAGGACGAGGAATGGCAGGCGGACATATCGCTTGAACATGGAGTGTTCTCTTCGCAGAGCGGCTGTGGGGACGCCGGTGGGGTCGGGTCAACTGAGCCCCGGCTTACTTGCCGGCGGCTTCCTTTGCCACCAGCCACTGGGTCAGTTCGATGGTCTGGGCGTAGCCGCCGGCCGAGGTCGGGCTGAAGCGGTACTTGCCGTTGACGATCATGGTGGGTGTGCCATCCACCCCATAGGCCTTGACCAGGTCGTCCGCGCGCTTCATCTGGGTGTTGACCGTGAACGAGTTGGCGATACCGACGAATTCCTTCGGGTCGGCCCCGTACTTGGCGTAGAACTTGGCCATGTCGTCGATCGTCGGCCACGCTTCCTTCGGCTTCAGACCGTTGCCCTTGAGGTTGTAGGTCGCCAGTTCACCGGTTTTCCAGGTGGCGTCGAACACCGCGTCCTGGGTCTTGTCGACCAGCCCCAGCACTTGCGCCGTGTAGAACGCGCGCTGATACACCGGCCAGTTCTCGTCCGGCCGGAATGCAGCTGGCAAATAGTTCATCACCGCACCTGCCGGCAAGCTCCTGGCAATCTGGTCGGCCGTGGAGTGGAACGCATTGCAAGCGGGGCAACCGTAGGAGAACACCTCGGTGACCTCGATCTTGCCCGGATGGCTGGTCGGCTGCGCCGGGTCGATGATGAAATAGTTCTTGCCGGCGACCCACTTGCCGGTGTCGACGAAGGGCGCGGCCGGCGCCGCGGCGCTCTGTGCGGGCGCAGCCGCCGTGCTTCCCGGGCTGGCGGGCGTGCTGGCGGCGGCCGTGCTGGTGCTGGCCGGGGCGGCGCTGGCGGTTGCTGCCGACGCGGTGGCACTCGTCGTCGCTGGTGCGGGTGGCTGGACAGCCCCGCCACCGTTGCTGTCATGGCTGCAGGCGGCAAGGGTGAGCAGGGCGGCGCACAGGAACGGCAAACGCTTCAACATGGCAAACCTCGAATCGATGGGACGCAAAACCGACGGCGCCGACTCGATGGTCGGCGCGTGGTTGATCAGTGGCTGGCGGCAGGCTGCGACTCGGTGCTGTGCAGGCCTTCGATGTAGCTGGCAACGGCTGCGATGTCGTCGGCATCCAGCTTCTTGGCGATCGTCGGCATGATCTGCGCGTGCGCGCTGTCACCCCAACTGGTGCCATCGTGCCAGGCTTTCAGGGTGGCCTCGATGTACTGCGCATGCTGGCTGGCCAACTGCGGGTACATCGCGCCGGGATTGCCGCGGCCATCGATGCTGTGACAGGCCATGCAGGCGGGAACACCGCGGGCCGTGTCGCCCTCACGGAACAGCGTCTGGCCGCGCTCGACCAACGCCTGGTCGGCGACACCCGGCAACGGTGTCTTGCTGGCGAAGTACGCGGCGACATCGCGCATGTCCTGGGTGGACAGCGGTGTGGCCATGCCCAACATGATCGGGTTCTGCCGCTTGCCCGATTTGAAATTGGTCAGCTGGCGAACGATGTATTGCGCGCTTTGGCCAGCCAGCTTCGGAAACTGTGGAGCGATGGAATTGCCATCCACGCCATGACAGGCGCCGCAGACGGCCGCCTTGGCCTGGCCGGCCGTGGCGTCACCGGGCTTGAGAGCTGCTTCGGTGGTGGTGGCTGGTGGGGCTGCCACGGCGGCGGCAGCCGGCGCGTTGGCCGTGCTGGCGGTTGCTGGAGTGGCAACTGCCGGCGGGCTGTTCTGGGCCATCGCGGAGCCGGTAGGCAGTGCAAAGACGAGGGCCAGGGCGGTGCCGATTACAGCAGGCCGAAAACCAGCGGAGCGAAAACTCATACACTTGACTCCCGAGAGACTTGCAACGACTGCCCAAGATCGCCGCCATGATGCCTGCGGTGGGCAGAAACCATCGAATTATCCCGTGCCATCCTACCTTGGTCAAACCATTCCCATGTCAAACCCCTTGCAAGGCGCTCAGTTCATGCTCGCCGCTCACCGCGTCAGCCAGCTTCCCGCCGACCAGGGTGCCGAAGTGGCGTTTGCCGGCCGCTCTAATGCCGGTAAATCCAGTGCCCTGAATGCGCTGACCAACCACAAGGGCCTGGCGCGAACCTCCAAGACCCCGGGGCGCACCCAGCAAATGGTGGCATTCAGCCTGCCGACTCCTGCAGCCGAGGCCCAGGCAGGCTCGGTCCAGCGTCTGATCGATCTGCCCGGTTATGGCTACGCGAAGGTGCCGCTGGAAATGCGCGAACACTGGAAGATGGAAATTGATGCGTACCTGAATCAGCGTCGCAGCCTGCGCGGGCTGGTGCTGATTGTCGATATCCGCCATCCACTCAAGGACTTTGATCGTCAGATGCTGGAGTTCTGCTTCGCTACGCAACTGCCCTGCCATCTGCTGCTGACCAAGGCCGACAAACTGTCGCGCGGCCAGGCGACCCAGGCGCTGGCCACGCTGCGCAAGCAATTCGCTGCCGAGGGGCTGCATGCCACGGCGCAGGTATTTTCCTCCTCCGCCGGCACCGGCGTGGACGAAGGACGCGAAGCGGTGATGACCCTGATGCGACAGCCGCGCGAGGGTTCGCATCAGGCCCGCGAGCACTGACCCAGGTCAGTCCCTCTGGGCAATTCGCAGGGGCTCGCCAGCAGGGCCGCTGTGGAGCAATCCGCGCACGCCGGATGTTGTGCGCGTCGAAGTGGGTACCGGAGCGGTCAGCCGTTCACCGATTCCAGAAACACCTTGCACAGTGCCTGCATGCCGGCGCGGTCCTGCTCGTCGAAGCGGTCGGTAACCGGGCTGTCGACATCCCATACGCCCAGCAGCGAACCGTCAGCCTTGATCAGCGGCACCACGATTTCCGATTGCGAGGCGGCGTCGCAGGCGATGTGGCCGGCGAAGGCGTGCACGTCGCGCACCAACTGGGTCTCGCGGGTTTGTGCGGCGGCACCGCAGACGCCGCGACCGAGCGCGATGCGGATGCAGGCGGGCCTGCCCTGGAACGGGCCGACGACCAGCTCGGTGCCGTCGAACAGATAAAAGCCGGCCCAGTTCACTTCGGGCAGGCTGTGATAGATCAGGGCGCTGAAGTTGGCCGCGTTGGCGATCAGGTCGCGCTCACCGGCGAGCAGGCCGCGCGCCTGTTGCAGCAGATCGTCGTAGTGTTCGTTCTTGCTGGCGTAGATCTGGGGCTGAACGTCGAACATGGATGATCCCGGCACAAAGAACCTATTATGCGCCCAGCCTGCGCCACGGTCGTTGCGATCGAGGCCTTCTCGTGCGGTGATGAGTCTTCTGAAACGCCATCCAACGGAATCCCGCCTTGTCTGAAACCGCCCGCGCCGTGTTCATTGCCGGTACCGATACCGGCATCGGTAAAACCCATGCGGCCTGCACGCTGCTGCATGCCTTGCGCGCGGCGGGCTACCGCGCTGGCGGCATGAAGCCGGTGGCCAGTGGCTGCGCGGCTACTCCCGAGGGACTGCGCAATGACGATGCGTTGGCCTTGCAGGCGGCCAGCAGCGCGCAGTCACCGTACGCGTCGGTCAATCCAATAGCGTTAAGCGAGCCGCTGTCTCCGCATCTGGCCGCGGCACATGCCGGCGTCACGATCAGCCTGCCGCCGCTGCGCGCCGCCTTCGGCCAGCTGGGCGAGCAGTACCAGCGGGTCGTGGTGGAGGGCGTGGGCGGCTGGATGGTGCCGTTGGCACCGGGACTGCTGGCGGCCGACCTGGCCCGGCAATGGCAGTTGCCGGTGATCCTGGTGGTCGGGCTACGGCTGGGCTGCCTCAACCACGCCCTGCTCAGCGCGCGCGCGATCGCGGCCGACGGCTGCCGGCTGCTGGGCTGGATCGGCAACCACATCGATCCGGCGATGCTGGCCGTGGATGAGAACATCGCCACCCTGCGCGAACTGCTGCCGGCGCCGTGCCTGGGCCTGTTGCCGCACGGCGAGGCGCCGGTACGGGCGGCAGACCGGCTGGCCGCTGCGGTGGCGGCGTTCGGATGAGTTTCACATCGGGCGTGTTGTCATCAGCGCCGAACCCCGACCCTGGAGGCAGCATGACTCGCCATCGCTACTACCTTTCCATCGCCGATCTGTCCCACGCCCGCGGCGAGGACCCCCGATTTGCCTGGGACGGGGTTGGTCCGAACGATTTTGCCGCGGCATGGCAGGATGCACTTCGCGGCGACGGCCTGTTTCAGCGCTGGCGCGCGGCGCAGTCTGATCCGGATGCGGTCGAAGATGCGCTGGCCGCAGTCGATCCGGTGGCGCTGGTGTCGGCCCGGGTTGCCGACCTGCACACCGAGGTGGAACTGACCACCAGCCTGCCGATGAGCGTGGTGCGGCACCGGCTGAATCTGTTGATTGGCGCAGCCTGGCAGCTGCGCGACATGCGCGCGGCCTGAACCGGCGGAGACGTCATTTCCGCCTTTGATTTCGCTGCTTTGCAGCATGCTGCCGGCGTTTGGAAACTGCTCGCGGTGTCAGTACAGTCGGCGCCCAAGACTCTCCGTGTCCGGTAACGGACCACATTACCTGGGAAACCCGAATGCTTCGACTCCGTTTGATCGTGATCGCCACCACGGTGGCCCTGGCCGCCTGTTCGCAGTCGCCGCAAGGCGCCGTCACCTCTCCCGCCAAGACCGCTTCGGTGGCCACCGCCAGCACAACAGCCGCCGCTACCGCCATGACCAGCAACCCGTTCTTCCAGCCCAGCACGTTGCCGTTCCAGGCGCCGCCGTTCGACAAGATCAAGGATATCGACTACCAGCCGGCGATCGAGGAGGGCATGAAGCAGCAGATGGCCGAGATCGAGAAGATCGCCGACAACCCCGATGCGCCGACGTTCGAAAACACCTACGTGGCGATGGAGAAGTCCGGCGTCATGCTCAATCGCGTGATGATGGTGTTTGGTGCCGTCACCGCCGCCAACACCGACGACGTACTGCAGAAAGTGCAAGAAGAAGAAGCGCCGCGGCTGGCTGCACATGAGGATGCGATCCACCTCAACAGCAAGCTTTTCAAGCGCGTCGAGGCCGTCTACAACCAGCGCGACACGCTCAAGCTCGATCCGGAATCGGAACGCCTGGTCGAGGTGGTGTACAAGAATTTCGTGCACGCCGGCGCCAAGCTGTCCGACGCCGACAAGGCCACGCTGAAGGATCTGAACAAGCAGGCGTCCACCCTCGGCACGGCGTTCACCAACAAGCTATTGGCGGCCACCAAGGCCGCGGCGCCGGTGTTCGATGACAAGAGCAAGCTGGCTGGGCTGAGCGACGCCGAGCTCGCCGCCGCGCTTCAGGCCGGCAAGGACCGCAAGCTGGACGGCAAGTACGTGCTGACCTTGCAGAACACCACCCAGCAGCCCGAGCTGCAGGATCTGAGCGATCGCGACACCCGTCAGAAATTGTTCGAGGCGTCATGGAACCGCGCCGAGCAGGGCGATGCCAACGACACCCGCAAGACCATCGAGCAGCTGGCGCAGATCCGCGCCGAACAGGCCAAGCTGCTCGGCTTCCCGAACTACGCGGCATGGAAGCTGGACGACCAGATGGCGAGGACGCCGCAGACGGTGATGAGCTTCATGGACAAGCTCGCTCCTGCGGCGGTCGCGCGCGCCAAGCGTGAGGCAGCCGATATCCAGGCGCAGATCGACAAGGACCAGAAGGCGCTCAAGCAGCCCAGCTTCAAGCTGCAGCCGTGGGACTGGAACTACTACGCCGAGCAGGTGCGCAAGGCGAAGTACGACCTCGACGAGAGCCAGATCAAGCCGTACTTCGAGCTCGACAACGTGCTGCAGAACGGCGTCTTCTATGCCGCCAACCAGCTATACGGGTTGACCTTCAAGGAGCGCAAGGACATCCCGGTGTACCAGCCGGACGTGCGCGTGTTCGAGGTGTTCGACAAGGACGGCAAGTCGCTGGCGCTGTTCTATTGCGATTACTTCAAGCGCGACAACAAGGGCGGCGGCGCCTGGATGGATAACTTCGTCGGCCAGTCCAGGCTGCTGGGTACCAAGCCGGTGATCTACAACGTCGCCAACTTCGCCAAGCCGGCGGCCGGCCAGCCGGCGCTGCTTTCGTATGACGACGTGATCACCATGTTCCACGAATTCGGCCATGCGTTGCATGGCATGTTCGCCGACGAGCAGTACCCGACCTTGTCCGGCACCAACACCGCGCGTGACTTCGTCGAGTTCCCGTCGCAGTTCAACGAGCACTGGGCCAGCGATCCGCAGGTGTTCGCGCACTACGCCACGAACTACAAGACCGGCAAGCCGATGCCGAAGGAGCTGGTCGACAAGATGCGCAAGGCACGCATGTTCAACAAGGGCTACGACATGACGGAGCTGGTCGGCGCCGCCATGCTCGACATGAACTGGCACATGCTTGGTGCGGATGCGCCGCTGCAGGACGCCGATACCTTCGAGGCGGCGGCACTGAAGAAGGATGGCGTGGATCTCAGCTACGTACCACCGCGCTACCGCTCCAGCTACTTCCAGCACATCTGGGGCAACGGGTACGCCGCCGGCTACTACGCCTACCTGTGGACCGAGATGCTGGCCGACGACGCGTTTGTCGATTTCAAGGATCACGGCGGCCTGACTCGCGCCAGCGGCGACCGCTTCCGCGCGATGATCCTGTCGCGCGGCAACACCGAGCAGCTGGCCAAGATGTACAAGGACTGGCGCGGCAAGGATCCGAGCATCGAGCCGATGCTGGAGAACCGAGGCCTGAAGGAAGCGCCGAAGAAATAAGTCGCGCGCGTCGATTACGCGACTGAACCAGATCAGGCCCGCCTCGTGCGGGCCTGATCGTTTGCGCCGGCGCAACATGAAATTCCGGCGGTGGGCGTCGAGCGTGCTGCCGACGTGGAATAATCCAGGCTAGCCGACGGGAGCGCAGTGCGTGTGGATAGCCATCACTTTTTGCAAACGGCGGTAGTGTTTCTGCTCGCCACGGTGATTGCGGTGCCGTTGTCCAAGCGGTTCCGGCTGGGCGCGGTGCTTGGCTACCTGCTGGCCGGGGTGGCGATTGGGCCGCAACTGTTCGGTTTGGTCGGCGACACCGAAGGGGTGGCCACGATCTCCGAGTTCGGCGTGGTGCTGATGCTGTTCGTGATTGGCCTGGAACTGTCGCCGCAGCGACTGTGGGTGATGCGGCGTTCGGTGTTCGGTACCGGCTTGCTGCAAGTGCTGGCCACTACGCTGGTGATCGCGGCGGCGGCCTATTTCCTGTTCGGCCTGACCGGCAAGGCCGCAGCCATCGTGGGCGGCAGCCTGGCGCTGTCCTCGACCGCTTTCGGCTTGCAGATATTGGCTGAACGCAAGGAGGTGGGCTCGGCATACGGCCGGCAGGTGTTCTCGATCCTGCTGTTTCAGGATCTGGCGGCGATCCCCCTGATTGCCGCAGTTCCGCTGCTGGCTTCGTCAACGGCGAAGCACTTTGAGATGTTCGGTGTGCTGCGCACGGCGGCGGTGATCCTGGCGGTGGTGATCGGTGGTCGTTACCTGTTGCGCCCGGTGTTCCGCTTCGTGGCCAAGGCCGATTCGACCGAGGTGTTCACCGCCACCGCCCTGCTGGTGGTGACCGGAGTCGCGTGGTTGATGGAGTTGGCTGGGGTCTCGGCCACCCTGGGCGCGTTCCTCGCCGGCATGCTGCTGGCTGATTCGGAGTACCGGCATGAGCTGGAGTCGAATATCGAGCCATTCAAGGGACTGCTGCTGGGGCTGTTTTTCATCAGCGTCGGCATGTCGATGGATCTGTCGCTGCTGCTGCACAGGCCGCTGCTGATCTTCGGTCTCGTCGGAGGGTTGTTGCTGCTGAAGAGCTTGCTGCTGTGGCCGTTGGGCCGGTGGCTGGGCGGGCTCAATCGATCCGACACGCTGCGCCTGGTGGTGTTGCTGGCCTGTGGCGGCGAGTTCGCCTTCGTGGTGCTGCGCCAGGCTGCCGAACAGCAGCTGATCAACATCGGTCAGCGCGATGCGGCGGTGCTGGCAATCACCCTGACCATGGCGCTGACTCCATTGCTGGTGGTGCTGGTGGCCAAGGCGTTGAATGTGCATCCGCGCAAGCCCGGTCGCGAGTTCGACAGCATCGACGCCGACAGGCCGCGGGTGATCATTGCCGGCTTCGGCCGGGTCGGGCAGATCATTGCACGCGTGCTGCGCGCCCAGGGGATTCCGTTCGTGGCGCTTGAACACTCGGCCGATCAGGTCGATTCTTCGCGCCGCTTCGGCACCGTCAATCTGTTCTTCGGCGACCCGGCGCGACCGGAACTGCTGCGTGCGGCGCAGGCCGCGACGGCCGAAGTGTTTGTGCTGGCGACCGACGATCCGGAAGCCAATCTGCGCACAGCACGGCTGGTGAAGCGGCAGTATCCGCATCTGAAAATCGTCGCGCGTGCGCGCAACCGCCAGCACGTATTCCGCCTGATGGACCTGGGCGTGGAGGAGCCGGTGCGTGAGACCTTCCATTCCAGTCTCAAGATGACCCGCCGGACGCTGGAAGCACTCGGCCTGTCGCATGAGCTGGCGATGGATCGTGTCGAACGGTTTCGCCGGCACGACGAGGATCTGCTGAAAAAGCAGGCGCTGGTCTACGACGACGAAACCAAGCTGATCCAGAGCACGCGCGATGCCCTGCTCGACCTGCAACAGCTGTTCGATGCCGATGCCGATGCCGAGCCGGGCGCCGCACGGGCGCGCCAACGCGATGCCGAGGTGCGGCTCAACAGTAAGGATTGAGCCATGGGGGCCGGGCTGCGCGGGCAGCGGATGGAAGGCTTCGATCCGCGTGCCGCTGACGTCAACCGCCGGCCGTGCCGGCCGTTGTTTACGTACATGCGCACCTTTCAAACACTCGCCGTACCGGGCCCGGTCGTGATCCGTTTCGGCCGCCTCGGCGACACCATCCTGTTGCAGCCGCTGCTGCAAAAATTGCAGTTGCGCTACGGCCGGCCCTGCCACCTCCTGGCACTGGGTGACTGGTCGGCTGTGCTGTATTCGGCGCAGTCGGAGGTGGCCGGATGTATTCCATTGCGTTCGCAATACGGGCCGCTCTGGCTGCATCCGTCCCGCTGGCGTGCAGCCTTGGCGCTACGTCGCCTGCGCGCGGCCCCGTTCTATATCTGTGAGCCCGAGTTTCGCGCGCGCACCAAGATACGTCCGATGCTGGCCCTCGCCGGAGTGCCGGCCGAGCACTGCACATTCATCGAGGACGTGCCCACGATCGAGGACGAGCACTGGGTGGACTGGCTGCTGCGATTCGGCGATACGACGCCGCTCGCCTTTCGCTCCGAGGTCGAGTCGCCGCCACCCGATGCCTGTGCCGCGCCGGCATTGAAAGTCAGTGCGGCAGAACGGGCGGACCTCGACGCCTGGCTGCAGGCGCAGGGCCTGGCCGCGCGTCCGCTGGTGTTGTTGCAGCCAGCCAACAAGCGAACCATGCGCTGGAATGGCGTGCGTGCCGCCGAGGATGACGACAAGTCCTGGCCGGCGGAACGCTGGGTGTCGTTGGCTCGCGCCATCGGCCAGCGCCTGCCCCAGGCCAAAATCTTGTTTTGCGGCGCGCCGGCCGAGGCCGGCTATCTCGGGAGTCTGGTTGAGGTGGCCCGGGTCGCCTCGGCCAAGGTGGCGTCCGCGCCGCTGCCGCTCGGTCGCCTGAAAGCATTGTTGGAGGTCGCCCACAGCATGGTTTCCGTGGACACCGGACCGGCACATCTGGCGGCAGCGATGCGTTGCCCGCTGGTGGTGCTGATGGGTGCACGATCACCCCGGATGTGGATGCCGCGAAGCGCGTCCGGCAGTGCGATCCACCTGCTGGGTGGTCTACCCGCCGTTCGGCGGGTAGATCAGATCGATACCACCCAGGTGGTGACGGCCTGGGACCGGCTGCTGGTCGCTGGCGGTCGAGAAACCATAGCCCTGGACGAGTGCTGAGTCGGCGAATGCTCAGTCGGGCTGCGCGGGTTGCCGCAACGTTTGTCGCACGCTGGGAATCGCATGGGTGCGTGCAGCCAGTTCATGCGCAATGTCGACGAAGCCGAGCTGGCGTGCCACGTCGGCCGCCGTGCGGCCGAACGCGTCGGCGGCGTGGCGATCCGCACCACGCGACAACAGCACGCGTGCCGACGGCAGCAGGGCGTGCATGGCACAGGCATGCAAGGCGGTAACGCCGCGTTGATCGGCATGCTCCACCTTGGCGCCAGCATCGAGCAGCAAGGGCACCAGGGCACCGATGTGGGTGGCATCGCCATCGCTGCCCGGCGGCAATTGCGCGCCAAGGAGCAGCAGCAAGGCAGTCTTGCCTTCGCGATCGGCCTGATTGATGTCGGCCCCGCGTTTGAGCAGGCCGTCGAACTGGCGTCGGGCGCGCAGACTGTCGTTGTTTTCGAAGCCGAACTGGGCCGCGGCATGCAGTGCGCTGCGGCCTGCATCGTCGACCGCGTTGACGTCGGCGCCGCCATCGAGCAGGAGCTCGGCGATGTCCGGGTAGCCCATCGCGGCCGCCACCATCAGGGCCGTGGCCTCGTGCGGCAGGCGCTGGTCGGCCGCCACATGGTGCCGCAGCAGCAGTGCCACCAGCGCCTCGCGGCGTGCGGCCACGGCCGCAGCCAGCGGTGTCACGCCGCTGCGGGCGGCCAGCGTGGCGTCGGCGCCAGCTTCGAGCAGGGCAGTGGCGACGTCGCGATGACCCGCGCCGCAGGCGCGCAGCAGCGCTGAGGCGCCTTGCTCGTCCTGGGTGTCGACGGGAAAGCCAAGTTCGAGCAGACGCAGGACCGTGGCCAGGGCGCCGCTGGCCGCGGCGGCAGGCAGGTCGGTGGCGCGCAATGGACGATGGGGCCGTGACCAGTCGCGCCAGTTCAGCCAGCGCTCCACGGCTGGATGCTCCAGTGCCAGTCCCAGCGGGGTTTCGCCGTTGGCATCGGCGGCTTCCGGGTTGGCACCGTAGGCAATCAGCGCGCGCACCAGCGGCAACGCCTCGGCGCCGTGCTCAAGCGCTGCAAACAGCGGCGTGCGGTTGTCACGGTCGCGGGTATTGGGATCGCAACCGCGGGCGAGCAGGGCCTGAAGCAGCTCGATCTGGGCGTTCGCGACGGCCAGGTGCAACGGGGTGCGCCCGCGTGCGTCCGGCCCGAACGGATCCGCGCCGCGCTCCAGCAGGCTCAACGGCAGTGAGGCTGCCTGTGCTGCGCCGCCCGACTGCGACAGGGCGAGCGCCAGCAGGCCGGTGCCGGCCGGGCTCGCGCCCGCCTGCAGCAACTCCTCCAGCGCCTCGGTGGAATCCGGCAATTGCTCCAGCACGGCATCGAAAAGGCGCCGGCCCAGTGGCGGCAGGCCGGGCGCATCCATGGTCTCGGCATCGTCGACGCGTGGTGCCTCCAGCCGGGCCTCGGCTTCCAGGCCGTGCTCAAGCAGCCAGCGACGGGCAGACGACAGCCCTGGTGCGGCGAGGTCCAGATACAACTGCGCCAGCTCGGCCTGCGGCCATTCGCACGCGCGCGCGCTGAAGCTGGAGACGGTAGCCCAGTGACCCAGGCGCAAGGCTTCGAGCAGGTGGGCTGGGGTGTCGTTGCCCTCGGAAAGTAGATCCTGGCTGTGGCTGGCGGGCAGCGGCGTATCGGGATCCAGCAGGGCGACCAGATCCCAGCGGCCGGTGGCAGCGGCGTGATCAAGTGCGCTGCGGCCATCGCTGCCGGCAGTCTTGGGCTTGGCGCCCAGCGCCAGCAAGGCGTGCACGGTTTCTGCGCGGGCATGCGGCGACTGGCAGGCGAGGGTCAGCGCGTCCCGACCGTGCTGATCGCGCACGTCCACGTCGGCCTGGGCATTGGCCAGCAGCTGCACGATGGCACCGGCGCCGGCCCGTGCCGCCTCCATCAAGGCGGTGCTGCCGTGCTGATCGGTCAGGTTGATATCGCTGCCGGCGGCGCAAAGCACCCGGGCGATGTGCTCATGGCCTTCGGCGGCGGCGTTGAGCAGCGCATGTCGCTGGCGCGTATCGAGCGCGTTGATCGGTGCTCGATGCTTGAGAAGCAGCTTGACCCCGGTGACGTCGTCCTCGGCGATGCCGGCGGCGGCGACCAGCGCCGGCTCGCCGCCTGCGGGCGCGGGTTTGGCACCATGCTCAAGCAGAAATTTCACCAGCGGCCAGTTGGCCGCACGACAGGCGCAGGCCAGCGGACTGAGCCCGGCCTGGTTGAGCGCGTTGATCGGCGCTGCCGCGTCCAGCAACATGGCCGCCACGCCTGGTTCCTCGCTGAGCACGGCGCCATGCAGCGCGGTGTTGCCGTCATGGTCGGTGACCACCGGACTGGCACCATTGGCAAGCAAGGTCATGACGGCTTCGGCGCGACCATGCCAGCTGTCGCGGGTGGCGGCGAGCAAGGGGGTGATGCCGCCACTGGCCCGATTGACGTCGGCACCCTTGGCGATCAGTGCACGCAGCAGGCGTGTATCAGGCAGCAGCGCCGCCAGCATCAGTACCGGGCGCTGGTCGCGCTCGCCAGCGGCGGGCGCGGTATCGGGGTCGGCGCCAACCTCAACCAGCGCCAGCGCGCGTTCGATGTCACCCTCACGGGTGGCGGCGAGCAAGGCGGTGGCCTGCTCAGGCGTACCGGCGGTGCGTTCCTGCACATTCAATACGGGCCGCGGCGCCACCTCCGCTTGGGGGCTGAGGTCGCTGCGTCGGCGCGGCTGATCCTGTTCGCACAGCAGGGCGTGCAGGGTGCGGTTGGCGATGATCAGGCAACCGAGCGGCAGCAGCACCACGGCGTAAATGGCCAGTGCTGCGATGCGTGGCTCCGGCGGCAGCATGCCGACCAGGCCCGTCAGGGCGATGGCGCCGAAGGCGAGCGCCAGCAGGGACAACGCAGCCGGCAGGAAATGGGTGAAGAAGCGCTCTTCCCGCGACAGGTGCCGACCGAATGCGATGCTGCGCAAGGTGGCGGTGAAAATCCACGAACCATCACGCTGGCAGGGATACGCGTCGTCCCATACGAAGACCAGTCCAAACGCCGGCCACAAGCGCCACAAGACCGCCAGCCCAAGCACCAGCGCCGCCGCCAGCAACAGTGCAGCACTGAGGCTGGGGGTGTGACTCAACTGCAGCATGGGCCACGCCACCAAGGCGAAGATCGGCACCGTATAGCCACTGAACATCACCAGATGCGCGGCACCCCGACGCAGCACGGTGCGGCCGAAGTGCGGCTCGGGGTCGAAACCAATGGCATGGCAGATCGCCGCCATGGTCAGCGCATTGGCCAACAGCAGCGGAATCAGGGTCAGCGGATGCGTCGCCACGCCGGCCAAGGCGACGGCCAGCAGGCCGGGGATGAACCAGGCAAACGCCTGCAGGAACGGGGGGCGGCGACGTGATTTGGGTGGGGTCATGGCGTCAGTATAGAAAGCGTTGGATCGGCAGGCGGTAACCAGGCGTTAACACGGATGACATGGCGCGCTGATGATGCTCCTCAGTGGTCGCGGTCGGCCTGCGGCGAGTGCGTATAGGCAGGATGGTTGGCGCTGGCGAGGGTTTCCTGGGGCGGCAACTGCAGGTGCCAGCCCTGACTGCTCAAATTCTCCAGTACTTGCATGGTGTCTTCGAAAGGCAGCTTGCGCGATTCATCCAGATGCACCTCCATCACGAAGCGCAACTCACCGAGCAGCAGCACCAGCGACTCGGGCAGCACATCGAATCCGTCGCGCCGCGCCAGCCACAGGTAGCTGTCGATCTTGCGCTGGCTGGCATAGACAAAACAAGGCATGGCGGTACCCGCAGGGAGGACAGGGCAGGGAGTCTCCCCGCAGCATTCGTGAGGGTAGCAGCAGTGCGCCGCTTCACCCAGACGATCGACGCCGGTTGGTTCAGGTCAGCGTATTCAACCGCGTTTCAGCATCAACTCCAGCATGCGCTTGAACAGAGCGCCATACGGTGGGTTGAGCAGACCGACGCCATTGAGGCGTGCCTGCCGAAATACCGGTTTCATGTGGCTGAACGTGTGGAAGCCGGCCTCGCCGTGGTAGCCGCCCATGCCGGAGGCACCGACCCCGCCAAATGGCAGGTTGTGCTGCGCGATGTGATACAGCGTGTCATTGACGCTGACGCCACCGGCCGTGGTCTGGCTCAGCACGTGATCGATCAGCGTGCGGTCCTGCTCGAACAGATACAGCGCCAGTGGATGCGGGTGCGCCGCGATATACGCAATCGCCTGCTCCAGCGAGTCATACGGCACCAGCGGCAGCAGCGGACCGAAGATTTCCTCCTGCATCACGCGCATGTCGTCGTTGACCTCGCTGATCAACTGCGGTGGCAGCAGGCGGCTTCCGGTTTTTTCGACCGCGTTGCCGAGCCCGTGAACCTTCGCGCCGCCGGCCCGTGCGGCGTCACGCAGGCCGACCAGGCGTTGGTACTGATGATCGGAGACGATACTGGCGTACTGTGCGCTGTTCTGCATGTCTGGATACATCTGCGCCACCTTGCGCACGGCTGTGTCGACGAACTCCTGTACCCGGGCGCGCGGCAGCAACACGTAGTCCGGCGCGATGCAGGTTTGCCCGGCGTTGACCAGCTTGCCGAAGATGATGCGTTCCACCGCATGCTCGAAACGCGCGCCGGGCCCGATGATCGCCGGCGACTTGCCGCCGAGCTCCAGCGTCACCGGGGTGAGGTTGGCCGCTGCTGCGCGCATCACGTGATGGCCGACGGCGGTGGAGCCGGTGAACAGGAGGTGGTCGAACGGCAAGGCCGAGAACGCCTGCGCGACCTCGGCGTCGCCATTGACCACGGCGACCTCGTCCGGCTTGAAGTGCTGGCCAACCAGTTCGGCGAAAAGCGCGGAAAAGCGCGGGGTGAACTCGCTCATCTTCACCATCGCGCGGTTGCCGGCGACGAGGGCATCGACCAGCGGGCCGGCGGCCAGATACAGCGGATAGTTCCACGGCACGATGATGCCGACCACGCCCAGCGGCTGCGGGCGCAGTTCGGTGCGCCCGGGCAGGAACAGCAGATCGGCCAGGCGGCGCCGCGGCCGCATCCAGCGGCGCCCTTTGGACAGCGCGTGGCGGATCGCCGACAGGCTGGGGAAGAACTCCAGCAGCTCGGTTTCCTGGCGCGGGCGGCAGCCAAAATCGGCATTGATCGCTTCGATGATGCGCTCGCGATTGTTGCGCAGCATGGTCTCCAGCGCGCGCAGGCGGCTGGTGCGGGTGGCCCAGTCCGGCATCGGCTGCAACCTTTGCGCGGCGCGCATCTGCTCCAGGCGAAGGGAGAGATCGGAGCTGGTGGGATCGTTCATGGGGGCCTTTCGCGTCCGACGGGTGAAAGGCCGCAGCATAAACCGACGCACGCGCTTTCCGGCAGGTCGACTGGCGACCTGCCCGGCGACGCGTACCGGCCAGCGGGTCTACTCGCCGATGGTCAACAACGAGGCGTTGCCACCGGAGGCGGTGGTGTTGATGGTGAGGGTGTGCTCGCCCGCAAAACGCAGCAGGTAGTGCGGGCCGCCGGCCTTGGGGCCGGTGCCGGACAGCCCTTCGCCACCGAAGGGCTGCACCCCGACTACCGCGCCGATCTGGTTGCGGTTGACATAGCAGTTGCCGACGCGGGCGTGCCGGCTGATGTAGTCGACGGTGGCGTCGATGCGGCTGTGCACGCCCAGCGTGAGGCCGTAGCCGGTGCCGTTGATTTCGTCGACGACCTTTTTCAGCTCGCTGGCCTTGAAGCGAATCAGGTGCAGCACCGGGCCGAATACCTCGCGTTGCAGTACGGACAGCGAGGCGATTTCGTAAGCGCGTGGTGCGAAAAAGGTGCCGTGAGCGGTGAGTTCGGGATCCATCGGCACTTCGGCAATCTTCTTTGCCTCGCGATCCATGCGCTCGGCGTGGGCGACCAGGATCGCCTTCGCTTCCTCATCGATCACCGGGCCGACGTCGGTGGAGAGCAGGCCGGGATCACCCACCTTCAGCTCGGCCATGGCGCCGGCGAGCATGCTGATCACCTTGTCGGCGATGTCTTCCTGCACGTACAGCACGCGGGCGGCCGAGCAGCGCTGGCCGGCGGACTGGAACGCCGAGGCGATCACGTCCTTGACGATTTGCTCGGGCAGGGCGGAGGAGTCGGCGATCATCGCGTTCTGGCCGCCGGTTTCGGCCACCAGTACCGCGATCTGCGCATTGCGCGCCGCCAGCGCCCGGTTGATTGCCCAGGCCGTCTCGGTGGCGCCGGTGAACACCACGCCGGCCACGCGCGGGTCACGGGTCAGCGCGGCTCCCACGGTGGGGCCGTCGCCAGGCAGGTACTGCAGCACGTCCTTGGGAATGCCCGCTTCATGCAGCAACTGGGTGGCCAGGTAGCCGATCAGGCTGGTCTGCTCGGCTGGCTTGGCCAGCACCGTGTTGCCGGCGGCCAGCGCGGCGCTGACCTGGCCGACGAAGATCGCCAGCGGGAAGTTCCACGGACTGATGCCCACGAACACGCCGCGGCCACCGAGGAACAACTGGTTGCTCTCGCCGGTGGGACCGGGCAGCTGCTCGGGTTCGGCGAACAGGCGTCGCGCCATGGTGGCGTAGTAACGCAGGAAATCGGCGGCCTCGCGGATCTCGGCGATCGCGTCGGGCAGGCTCTTGCCGGCTTCGCGCACGCACAAGGCGATGAATTCGGCGCGGCGCGCTTCGAGCCGGTCGGCGGCGAATTCCAGCATGGCGGCGCGGTTGGCCACCGGCAGGGTATTCCAGCGATCCTGCGCGGCCACCGCATTGGCCATGGCCAGATCGACCGTGGTCTGGTCGGCGGTGACATAACTGCCGATGGCGCGGCGGCGGTCGGATGGGTCGGTGACCTGCACGGTAGCGCCCTTGCTGCTTGCCCCGGGCACCAGCGGACCGGCGCTCCACGGGCCTTGCTGCGCGTTGACTGCGGCGGCGAGCTCGTTCAGTTCATTGTCGTTGGCAAAATTGACGCCCATGGAATTCTTCCGAAGTTCACCGTAGAGATTGGCCGGCAGCGGGATGCGCGGATGGGAAATCGAATCGAACGCGCGCACGGTTTCGCAGGGATCGGCCACCAGTTCGCGCGGCGGCATGCTCTCGTCCACCACGCGGTTGACGAAACTGGTGTTGGCGCCGTTTTCGAGCAGGCGTCGCACCAGGTAGGGCAGCAGATCCTCATGCGTGCCGACCGGTGCGTACACTCGGCAGGGCACGTTGAAACTGTTCTTGCCGATCACCTCGGCGTACAGATCCACACCCATGCCGTGCAGGCGCTGGAATTCGAATGCACGCCCCTGCGACAGGTGGTGGACGGCCGCGATGGTATGTGCGTTGTGGGTGGCGAACTGCGGATAGATCAGCTGCGAGCCGGCATTGAACAGTCGCCGCGCACAGGCCAGATAGGAAACATCGGTATTCGGTTTGCGCGTGAACACCGGATAGCCACTGAGGCCCTGCTCCTGCGCGTGCTTGATCTCCGCATCCCAGTAGGCACCCTTGACCAGGCGCACGTACCAGCGACGGCCAGCCGACAAGGCGGTCTCGACCAGCCAGTCGATCGCGTAGGGCGTGCGCTTGGCATACGCCTGCACCACGATGCCCAGGCCATTCCAGCCTTCCAGCGAGGGGTGCTTGAAGACGTCGCCGATGATGTCCAGCGAGAGTTCCAGACGCTCCGCTTCCTCGGCATCCACCGAGAGCGCGATGCCGTGCTTCATCGCCAGCTGCGAGAGTTCCAGCAGTTTTTCGGTCAGTGCCTGACGGGCGCGGGCGCGCTGGGCTAGCTCGTAGCGCGGGAACAGCGCGGACAATTTGACCGAGATCGACGGCGCGTCGGTGTGGTTGGCGTACGGGCCGCGCGCGCCCAGGGCGGCGATGGCGTTGCGGTAATCCTGCTGGTAGCGCTCGGCGGTTTCAGCGGTCAGCGCCGATTCGCCGAGCATGTCGAAGGAGTAGCGGAATGCCGCGTTCTCCTTTTTCAGGCTGCGGTCGAGCGCTTCCTCGATGTTGCGCCCCATCACGAACTGGTGGCCCATGATGCGCATGGCCTGACGCACGGCCATGCGGATGGCGGGATCGCCAACCCGGGCGACCAGCCGGCGCAATGCGCCATTGAAGTCGTCGCGGGTGCCGTCGGCCAGGTTCACCAACTGGCCGGTCAGCAGCAGGCCCCAGGTAGAGGCGTTGACCAGCAGCGACTCGCTGCGCCCCAGGTGCTTGCGCCAGTTGGCATCGCCCAGCTTGTCGCGAATCAGTTTGTCGGCGGTGGTCTTGTCCGGAATGCGCAGCAGCGCCTCGGCTACGCACATCAGCAGCACGCCTTCCTCGCTGGAGAGATCGTACTGGCGCATGAAGGACTCGACCACGGTCTGGTCCTGGGCGCGACCACGCACGCGGGTGACCAGCGCGGCGGCGCGGTCGACCACCTGCTCGCGTTCTTCCGGCGGCAGGCCGGCCTGGTCAAGCAGATCGTTGACCGCCTCGGTTTCGTCGCGCAGCCAGGCGGCGGTAATCCGCGCACGTGCTGCCGATACCTGGGGGGGGAGTTCGGGGCTGAGTATGGACTGGGTCACGAAATGGTCCGCAGGGACACTGCACGCGTGGTTGGGGAACGCGCGATTGTACGTGGTGGCCATGCCCACACGCATCCGTACGCCATCAGCTGCCATCTTGGACGGCTGATCCAAGTCAAGACGGTGCGACAATCTTGCCCGCCGCGTCGCCGCAGCCTATCATCGAAGCGTTCCAGGCACGCCGGGTCATCATGATCGTGCTTCGACCAGCTACCGCCGGCTTGCCCCGCGCGACGTTTTGGCTCAGGCCAAATCGTGCGCTTAGCCGGCGCGGCCTGCGTCGATTGATCATGGTTCTGGTGGGTTTGGCGCTGACAACGGCAGGACTTGGGGCGTGGCAGGGGAATGTGTTTGCTCCGCTGTTTGCCCTGGTGGAATCGGCCGCCGTGGCCTACGCGTTGAGCGTGGCCTGGCGGGCTGGCGATCGTGGTGAACGCATTACCCTCGACAAATCGTCGGTGGAGGTGCAGTTACTGCCAAGCCGGCGCTGCGTGCGTTTCCCGTCTTGTTGGGTGCGCGTGTTGCTGGAAACGGGGAATGGTCGTCAACGCCTGCTGCTGACATCGCATGGCCGTAATCTGGAGATCGGCGTTTTTCTGGGGGATCAGGAGCGCGTCGAGCTGTCGAAGAAACTCAAGGTGTTGCTGGCCGATTTGACGGACAGCCACGCAAACCGAATCTAAGGTGCAAGACATGACATCTGGCGGCATCAGGCGATCATTCACGGCAGCGGCGACCCTTGCCCTTGCATCGTTCGGCAGCGCGGTCCAGGCCGCACCCGGCCCGTGGCAGCTGAACATGCAGCGCGGTGCAAGTACCTGGTCGCAGGTGCCTTACCACCTGAACAACATTTCGCTGGGCGTGTGCGTGGTGATTGGCACCCTGGTCTTCGGCGCCATGTTCATCGCCATGTTCCGTTTCCGCAAATCGCGTGGAGCGGTGGCCGAAAAATGGTCGCACCACACCGGGCTGGAGATCGTCTGGACCACGGTACCGGTGATCATCCTGGTGGTTCTTGCCTACCTGGCCACCGGCGGCCTTACCAGTTGGGCTGATACCACCGGCTCGCAGATGACCGTGAAAGTCACCGGCTACCAGTGGAAATGGCGCTACGACTACATCAGCTACCTGGGCAAGCCGATCGAGAAGGTGGGCTTCATGTCCAAGCTCGATACGCAGAGCGACCAGACCCGGCAACTCGGCTCAGGCATGGATCCCTACGCCGTCAAGGTCGGCGACGAGAACACTTATCTGCTGAATGTCGACAAGCCACTGGTGGTGCCGGTCGATACCAAGATTCGATTTCTGATCACTGGCGGCGACGTGATCCACTCGTGGTGGGTGCCAGCGCTGGGCTGGAAGCTCGATGCGATCCCGGGCATCGTCAACGCGGCCTGGACCAATATCAAGGAACCGGGGACTTATCGCGGACAGTGCGCCGAGTTGTGCGGTCAGGATCATGGCTTCATGCCGATCGTGGTGGTGGCCAAGTCCAAGGCGGATTTCGCCAAGTGGCTGGCCCAGCAGGAGGCAGCATCGGCCGCGCCAGCCACTGCACCCACGCCAGCCGCGGCGTCGACCGCCGCCGCGCCGGCTACCGCCGCAGTCGTCACTGCACCGGTCAGCCGCGCGCAGGGTTGAGTCACACCGTTCATGCTGTTTCTTGCAGTCGCATCCAAATAACAGGTTAGAGGTGTTAGGCCATGTCTCATGCAGCCACCCATGATCAGCACGATGATCACCACGGCGCGCCAAAGAATTTTTTCCAGCGTTGGTGCATGTCCACCAACCACAAGGACATCGGCACGCTGTATCTGGTCTTCGCGCTGACGATGTTCTTCATCGGTGGCAGCTTTGCGATGGTCATTCGCGCCGAGTTGTTCAAGCCCGGCCTGCAGTTGGTGCAGCCGTACTTTTTCAACGAAATGACCACCATGCATGCGCTGGTGATGATCTTCGGCGCGATCATGCCGGCCTTCGTCGGGCTCGGTAACTGGATGATTCCGCTGATGGTGGGCGCGCCGGACATGGCGCTGCCGCGGATGAACAACCTGTCGTTCTGGATCCTGCCGTTCGCCTTCATTCTGCTGCTGTCGACGTTGTTTCTCCCCGGCGGCGGCCCGGCCGGCGGCTGGACCATGTACCCGCCGCTGTCGCTGCAGAGTGATTCGCTGGCCTATGTGGTGTTCGCGATCCACCTGATGGGCATCAGTTCGATCATGGGCGCGATCAACATCATCGCCACCATCCTCAACATGCGCGCGCCCGGCATGGATCTGCTTAAGATGCCGGTGTTCGTGTGGAGCTGGCTGATCACCGCGTTCCTGTTGATCGCGGTGATGCCCGTACTGGCCGGCGCGGTAACCATGTTGCTGACCGACAAGTACTTTGGCACCAGCTTCTTCAACCCGGGCGGCGGTGGTGATCCGGTGCTGTACCAGCACATTTTCTGGTTCTTTGGTCACCCCGAGGTCTACATCATGATCCTGCCCGCGTTCGGGATCATTTCCGAGGTGATTCCGACTTTCGCGCGCAAGCCGATCTTCGGCTACAAGGCGATGGTGTTCGCGATTGCCTCGATCGCGTTCCTTTCGTTCATCGTGTGGGCGCACCACATGTTCGCAGTGGGCCTGCCGCTGGGCGCCGACATCTTCTTCATGTACGCCACCATGCTGATTGCGGTGCCGACCGGCGTGAAGGTGTTCAACTGGGTCTCGACGATGTGGGGTGGCTCGATGACGTTCGAGACGCCGATGCTGTTCGCCATCGCGTTCGTGATCCTGTTCACCATCGGCGGCTTCTCCGGCCTGATGCTGGCGCTGGTCCCGGCCGATTTCCAGTACCAGGACACCTACTTCGTGGTGGCGCATTTCCATTACGTGCTGGTGACCGGTGCCCTGTTCGCGATCATCTCGGCCACCTATTACTGGCTGCCGAAGTGGACCGGCCACATGTACAGCGAGTTCTGGGGCAAGGTGCATTTCTGGAACAGCGTGGTGTGGGTGAATGTGCTGTTCTTCCCGCAGCATTTCCTCGGCCTGGCCGGCATGCCGCGCCGCATCCCCGACTACAACGTGGCCTTCGCCAATTTCAACATGATCAGCTCGATCGGTGGCTTCCTGTTTGGTGCCTCGCAGTTGATCTTCCTCGGTGTGCTGATCCATTGCGTGTTCTTCTCGAAAAAGAAGGCGACGGACCGTGTCTGGGAAGGTGCCAAGGGCCTGGAGTGGACGGTACCTTCACCGGCGCCGCACCACACCTTCGATGTGCCGCCGATCATCCATGATGAAGAGCTGGCACACGGCAACGTTCACTCCTGATCACTCCCGGCGGCCCTGTCCATTCATATGAACAGGGCCGCCTCCAGCAGAAGCCAGTCCGCATGACGCAAACGATGACAGACAAACACTTCGCCGATAGTCGCCGCGGTGTGCGACGCACCGTCACCATCCTGGTCACGGTGGTGCTGACGTTCTTTGCGTTGTCATTCGCGCAAATCCTGCTGATGAAATAGCGTTGGAAGCACAGCTACTGTTTTCCCTCAATCGCCCGGGTCCGCATGACCGGATTGCAATTCCCCGATCAGTTAGGCGGGGCAAAAGTCATCAAGAGAAATCCACGGGGTCTCACCATGGGTCAGCAGCACGACGCGTACTTTGTCCCGGCCAGGAGCTACTGGCCGTTCGTGGCCGCAGTGGTCATGTTCACCACCATGTTTGGCGCCGCGCACTGGCTCAATGCCCCGCCGGGCGAGTCCGCATTCGGTCGCACCGTGCTGATCGTGGGCGTGGTCGGCGTGCTGGGCATGTTTTTCGGCTGGTTCCGCTCGGTGATCAACGAATCGCTGGCTGGCGACTATAACCATCAGGTCGATACCTCGTTCCGCATAGGCATGATGTGGTTCATCTTTTCCGAGGTGATGTTTTTCGGCGCGTTCTTCGGCGCGCTGTTCTACATCCGCATGTTCTCGGTGCCGTGGCTCGGCGGCGAAGGCCACGGCGTGCTGACTCACCAGTTCCTGTGGAGTGACTACGCGGCCTCGTGGGGCGCCAATGGCGGCAACGGTCCGGCTCATGTCGGCGGGGCATTCAGCACGGTGTCGGCATGGGGCCTGCCGCTGATGAATACGCTGATCCTGCTCTCCTCCAGCGTCACCGTCACGATTGCCCATCACGCGCTGCGTGCCGGGCACCGCGGCAAGATCCTGGTGTTTCTCGGCCTCACCGTGCTGCTCGGTGCGCTGTTCCTGAATTTTCAGGCGCATGAGTACATCGAGGCCTACCATGAGTTGAATCTGACGCTGCACAGCGGTGTCTACGGCTCGACGTTCTTCCTGCTCACCGGTTTCCACGGCCTGCATGTCACGCTCGGTACGATCATGCTGGCGGTGATTTGGTTCCGCGTGTTGAAGGGCCACTTCAGCAAGGACCATCATTTTGGTTTCGAAGCCGTCGCCTGGTACTGGCACTTCGTCGACGTGGTCTGGTTGGGCCTGTTCATGTTCGTCTACATTCTTTGAGTCAGTCGACTTGAGCCGTCAACAAGAAGCCCGCCAATGGCGGGCTTCTTGTTGACGGCAACTATCCCGCTGCCTTTGCCAGCTTCGCTTCGGCCGGCATCCAATGGCAAGGGGCGTTTCTTCGTCGCTGCTTCGAGACGGGAAGACGATGGCAAGGTCAGACCAAAATGTTCGATGGGTCATCGACACCGGTGCAGCAAGCTGTCATCGCCTTGGCATCGGGACTGAACGTCGATCCTGGCTGGAGGCGCGGGCAGCCAGTATCAGGAAGCCGCCTGGCGAGAGCAGGCTAAAAAACTCTTCATTCGAGCCCCCTTGGATCACTCTCCAAGTGGTCGTCAACGCCACGCGACGGTGATGTCAAGGGCAACGGGGAGCAAGTTTGGCGCCGGAAAAATCAGACGACTTCGCCCAAGCTCAAGTTTCGATTACCTTGGGCAGGCTGGCGCATCGGTCAAGCCGTTTCCTGTCCCCTGCCAGCACTTGCAACCATTCATGGATGTACCGCATGCAACCTCTTGAAGATACGAGAATCGCGATCATTGGGCTGGGTTATGTCGGATTGCCGCTGGCTGTCGAATTCGGGAAGTATTACGACACTACCGGTTTTGACGTAAACGCAAATCGTGTCAACGAGCTGTGTTCGGGGATGGACGCGACGCTGGAGGTTGATCCGGCGGAGCTGGCGTCTGCCTTGCGTTTGCGATTCAGCGCCACGAGTGATGATATCGGCGACAGCAACGTCTATATCGTGACGGTACCGACGCCGATCGACCAAGCCAAGCGTCCGGATCTGGCGCCGCTGATCAAGGCCAGCGAAATGCTGGGCCATGTGCTTCGCCATGGCGATATCGTGGTGTACGAATCCACGGTGTATCCCGGTTGCACCGAGGAGGTCTGCGTGCCGATCCTCGAGCGCGTGTCAGGTCTGGTCTTCAATCGCGACTTCTTTGCCGGCTACAGTCCGGAGCGGATCAACCCGGGCGACAAACAGCACCGGGTCACCAATATCCTCAAGGTGACCTCCGGCTCCACCCCCGAGGTGGCCGACTTCGTCGATCGCCTGTACGGCTCGATCATCACGGCCGGCACCCACAAGGCCAGTTCGATGAAGGTCGCCGAGGCAGCCAAGGTAATCGAGAACACCCAGCGCGATCTCAATATCGCGCTGGTGAACGACTTGGCCAAGTTGTTCAACAAGCTTGGCATCGACACGCTTGAGGTCCTGCAGGCGGCGGGCACGAAGTGGAATTTCCTGCCGTTTCGTCCAGGCCTCGTCGGCGGTCATTGCATCAGCGTGGATCCGTATTACCTGACCCACAAGGCGCAGCAGGTTGGCCATCATCCGGACGTGATCCTCGCCGGCCGGCGCACCAACGACAGCATGGGTGAATATATTGCGGGCGAGGTCATCCGCTTGCTGGTGTGCAAGGGCATCAATCCGGTGCGGGCACGTATCCTGGTGCTCGGGCTGGCGTTCAAGGAAAACTGTCCGGACCTGCGCAACACGCGGGTAGTCGACATTGTGACGGCGCTTCACGGCTACAACGCGCAGGTTGAGATCCATGACCCCTGGGTGGATGCGGCTGCGGCGATGCACGAGTACGGCGTTGAGCTGATCGATATGCCCGCAGAAGGGCAGTACGATGCGGTGATCGTCGCGGTTGGGCACCGGCAATTTGCCGAACTCGGCGCGATCGGCATCCGGGCTTTCGGCAAACCGGCCTCGGTGTTGTACGACGTCAAGTATGTGTTGCCTCGTGAGGCGGTCGATGGTCGGCTTTGAGCAAAGTCGGTCCTTAGTCTTGCTGGTGGCAACAGTGATCAGATCCAGGACAAGCAAGCAATGAAGATCATGGTAACCGGCACCGCCGGATTCATCGGCTCACACGTCGCACTGCGCCTGCTCGAACGCGGCGACGAGGTGATCGGAATCGACAACCTCAGCGACTACTACGATGTCAATCTGAAGAAGGCGCGTCTGGCGCGTTTCGACGAGCATCCCCGTTATACCCACGTGTCGGCGGACCTGTCCGATCGTGCGGCGATCGAGTTGGCGTTCGCGCGGTATCGGCCGCAACGGGTAGTCAACCTGGCTGCGCAGGCCGGTGTTCGCTATGCAGCGGAGAACCCCCATATCTATGTCTCGACCAATATCACGGGTTTCCTCCATGTGATCGAAGGCTGCCGCCACCATGACGTCGAGCATCTGGTGTTTGCCTCAACCAGTTCAGTGTATGGCGCAGACACGCAGATGCCATTCTCCGAGCATCAGCCGACCGAACATCCGCTCACTCTGTATGCCGCATCCAAGAAAGCGAACGAAATGATGGCGCACAGTTATGCCCATCTGTATGGCTTGCCGTGCACCGGGCTGCGCTTCTTCACCGTCTATGGTCCGTGGGGGCGGCCCGACATGGCCTTGTTCCTGTTCACCAAGGCGATCTTGGCCGGTGAGCCGATCAAGGTCTTCAACCACGGCCATCACAAGCGCAGTTTCACCTACATCGACGACATCGTCGAGGGCGTGATCCGCGCGCTGGACGATGTGCCGTCCGGCAATCCTGGCTGGAACGGGAAAACCCCGGATCCGGCCACGAGCTTGGCGCCTTACCGCATCTTCAACATCGGCAATGAGCAGCCGGTGGAGTTGCTGCGCTATATCGAGGTGCTTGAGCAGTGTCTGGGTCGCAAGGCAACGATGGAGATGTTGCCGCTGCAGGCCGGTGATGTGCCGGATACCGAGGCGGACATGTCGGCGTTGGCCGCTGCCGTCGGCTACAGCCCGAAGGTGCCGGTGGAGGAGGGCGTGGCCAATTTCGTGCGCTGGTACCGGGACTATTACGGCGTGTTGTAGGCACGTGCCCTGGTGCGTCATTTGCCGAGGCCGCAACAGCGCCTCAGCCCAGCCGCTACAATTACTGGCCTATGCCATGCGGGCTCACCCACCCCATCCAGATGCCGAATACCACCATCGCAATCAGCAGCAGGGACAGGCCGATGCGGCGGGTCAGCGCCCACACGGTGCGCTTGTCATCGTCCTTGTCGGTCATCATGAAGTACAGCGCCTGGCCGAGGCTGAAGATCACCACCAGCAGCACCACCACGAGTGCAATTTTGTAAATGGCTATCACGTGACCGATCCCCTCCATTTAGACGCCCTCAGTATAGCCATCGATGGTGGTGCGCCGGCGTGATCGGGTTTCGACGTCCGACGTGGTGGGCGTTGCTGCTGACGGCGGCCGGCGCCTTGCTGTTCATGCGTTTGGGCGTCTGGCAGTTGCATCGCGCCGACTTCAAGGAGGCGCTTCTGCGGCGCTATGCCGCATCGTCCTCGGCACCGTTGCAGGAGTTCGCCAAGGTGGCTGCCAATCCGCCGGAGGACAGCTTCCCGCGGGTGCAGGTACATGGCCGTTACCTGGTCGACCGCTTGTATCTGCTGGACAATCCCAAGCATGACGAGCGCGGCGGGATCGAGGTGTTCGCGCCGTTCCAGGTCGGTCATCAACGCCGCTTGCTGCTGGTCGACCTGGGTTTCCTGCCCGGCAACGGCAGCGGCCAGGTACCCCAATTGCCGCCAATGTCGGCGGCCGAGGCTGATCTGCACGGCTTGTACGTGCCGCCGCCACCGATCGGTTTCGAGATGGGCGGCGATGCGCTGGCACGGCAGACCCACTGGCCGAAGAGCAGCATTTTCCTGGCACCGGAGCAGGTCGCCAGCGACCTCGGTCGGCCGCTCTACCCGCGGGTACTGGCGCTGGATGCCGACCCTGCTTCGATCTATGTACGCAAGCACACGCTCGAACTCTCGATGCCGCCAGCGCGGCATCGAGCCTATGCATTCCAGTGGTTCTCGTTTGCGTTTGCAGCGGTGGTGATCCTGCTGGTGCTGCACCGCAAGCGCGACCGGCGCCGACCTTGACCAAGCATGCCAACCCTGCCCAAAGAAGACTGATGATGACCGCTGCTGACCCCCAATCGTTGCGCAAGAGCCGGCGCTACCTGCTGCTGATCGCGTTGGTATTTGCGGCGCCGATCATTGTGGCTGGCCTGCTTACCGTGGGCGGCTGGCAACCCAGCGCCGCAGGCTACGGCCAGCCGATCACGCCGGCGCGCAATTTTGTCCAGGACAAGCTGCGCGTGCGGTTGGCTGACGGGCAGGCCTATCCGTGGCGCGACAGTCAGCCGCGCATGACCCTGGTGGCGCTGGCCGGCCCGAACTGTGCGCAGCACTGCCTGCAGGCAGTGACGGCGATGGCGAAGGCGCGCGTCATGCTCAATCAGAACCAGTCGCGCCTGCGCCTGCTCTACCTCGGTGCGCCGCCAGCGGACGGAGCTGCGCTTGCCGCCATGACCAACTACTGGCAGCTCGGTCGAGACCTGGATGGCAAGCTGGCCAGCTACCGGCCTGGCGCGCCCGACAGTGTCAGCGCCATGGTCGTGGAGTCAAACGGCACGGCCTTGTCTTTCTATCCCGCCGGATTCGATGCGGCTGGGTTGTTGCGCGACCTGCGCAAGGTGATCAAATGATGTCCGCGCGTATCACGAAGATTCTGCGGGGCCTGTCCCTGCTTTCCGCGCTGTTTGCACTCGGGCTGCTGATGTTCGGCGCATTCGTGCGGCTGTCCAATGCCGGCCTGTCCTGCCCGGACTGGCCGACCTGCTATGGCCAGGTCACCTGGCCGCAGCATGCGCAGGCGGTGGCGCATGCCGACGCGGCGTTTCCCGATCGCCCGTACGAGGCGCACAAGGCCTGGCGCGAGCAGGTGCACCGTTTCCTCGCCGGCACGCTGGGTGTGATGGTGCTGGCGCTGGCCCTGCTGGCCAGCTGGCGCCGTCGAGGTGCGCTGCTGTCGGTGATCGTCGGCTCGATCTTTGCTGCGGTCGGCGTCGCCATGTACATGCATGGTGAGCATCAGTGGTCGTCGTTGCTGGCCGCTTGCGCGATCGCCTTGCCGCTGCTTGCGGCGTTCCGCTTGCAGAGGCCGGGCGCGTGGAGGATCAGCGTGCTGGCTCTGGGTGTGATCATCTTCCAGGCAATGCTGGGGATGTGGACGGTGACCCTGCTGCTCAAGCCCATTGTGGTCATGGGCCACTTGCTGGGCGGCATGTCCACCTTTGCCCTGCTGGCCTGGGTGGCCCTGCGTTTCGCCGGCGTCGCTGCCGCGGATGACCGCCTGGCTGATCTGCGCCGGTTGGTGATGATCGGCATCGTGTTGCTGCTGTGCCAGATCGCCTTGGGCGGATGGACCTCGTCGAACTATGCGGCGCTGGCTTGCGGTTACGGTCCGGGTTCGTTCCCGCAATGCCTGGGCCAATGGGCGCCGCCGACGGACTTCCACCAAGGCTTCGTGTTGTGGCGCGGTATCGGCGTCAATTATGAGGGAGGTGTGCTGGACATGGCTGCACGCAGCGCGATCCAGATCACTCATCGCATCGGTGCGTTGGTAGTGTTCCTGTACCTCGGCTGGCTGGCGTACAAGGTCGCCGGGCGGGGCTTGCGCAGATACGGCGTCGCGATGGTGCTGGCCCTGGTGAGCCAGGTGCTGCTGGGCATCAGCAATGTCTATTTCGGGCTGCCGCTGGCGGTGGCCACCGCGCACAACGGCATGGCCGCCTTGTTGCTGTTTACCCTGCTGGCTACCCTGGCTCGCACGCAGAAGGCCGCAGCGAGTGACAGGAGTGACGCATGAATAAAAGCTCGCTCAAGCCGCGGCATCCGCCCTCGCTGCTCACATCTTTCCACTCCTTTCTGGAGTTGACCAAGCCTCGCGTCGTTGCGTTGCTGGTGTTCTGTGCGGTGATCGGCATGTTCCTCGCGGTGCCTGGCATTCCGCCCTGGCGCGCGCTGGTATTCGGCACGCTGGGTATCTGGATGGCTTCCGGCTCGGCGGCCGCATTCAATCATCTGATCGACGAGCGCATTGACAAGCTGATGGTCCGCACGGCGCGGCGTCCGCTGGCCACGGGCACGCTGACCTCGCGCCAGGTGCTGGTGTTCGCGCTGCTGCTCGGCATTGCCTCGATGCTGGTGCTGGCGCTGCTGGTCAACACGCTGACCGCGGTACTGACCTTTGGCGGGCTCATCGGTTACGCGCTGGTCTACACCGCCTACCTGAAGCGCGCCACGCCGCAGAACATCGTGATCGGTGGCCTCGCCGGCGCCATTCCACCGGTGCTGGGCTGGACCGCCGTCACCGGCGAGTTGCACGCGTTCGCGCTGCAACTGTGTCTGATCATTTTCGTGTGGACGCCACCGCACTTCTGGGCGCTGGCGATCTTCCGTCGCGACGACTACGCGCGCGCCGGTGTGCCGATGCTGCCGGTGACCCATGGTGTGGTCTATACCCGTTGGCAGGTGCTGTTCTACACCATCCTGCTGGTGCTGGTGACCCTGCTGCCCGCACTGACCGGCATGAGCGGGCTGATCTACCTCGGCGGTGCCCTGGTGCTGGACGCGGGCTTTCTCTACTACGCCGTGCGGCTGCTGAATCCGCCGGACGAGCTGTTCCCGATGAAGGTATTCAAGTACTCGATCGTGTATCTGATGGCGTTGTTCGCCTTCCTGCTGTTCGACCACTGGCTGGTGCACCCGCTGGTGCAGCAGAGCTTGTTGCTGAACCAGATCAGGTGACTGTCCGCGGGTCATGAATCGCAGCAACTTTCGTTGTGGCTGACGTTGACAGTTGCGCAGCGCAGCACGACAATGCGCGCGCCTCCAGGCGCGTTGCGTCTGGCTGGCTCCCAGTCCTGAAAAAACAAGGCATATGGACGTTTACCCTAGTCGCAACGTCGACATCCGCTTGCATCGGATGCCGGCGCCGCATAACAAGTTGACCACCTGCGGCGACCGCCTGCGGTTGGCTGGTGCTTTCCTGTACTAGGGAAAGTGCGGCCCTCCCGGACGACGCCACAGGCGTCGTTACGATGGAGATGGGCCGATGAAGCTCCTTCGCGATTTTTTCCGCCTGTGCATTGCCGGCTTCCGTGCCGTTACCGTTCGGCGTGCGGCGTACCCGCGTGCGTACAGCGTCACCGTGCCCGCACCGCTGGCCGAGCCGGCTGGCGGCCGGTCGTCGGTGGTGGCTGAACTGCCACGACCGCGTCCGGTCGTGAATCGGCGGCGTGAGCCGGCGTCGTTTCTGAAGGCGCCCCGTGATCATCGGCTAGGTGCTGGCCGATGATGGTTGTCGCCCTCCACCGCAAGGGCTGGCCTCCCCCAGTACGGGATCCTGCCCAGGTCCGGACCGCCTTCGCGGTCGCACAACACAGAGTGAGGCGGCTGCTGGCCGCCGACCCTGCGCGGTAACAGCACTCCGGCATTCGGAAGCAAATCATGAGCAAGATATTCAATGCATCCGCCGCCAAGGTGGCGGGTAACGGCGCCCCCAAGTCGGTGGCGGCAGCAGTGGCCGAGCATGCGTTCAGCGACGCCGAGGCATTGCTGGCGACGCTGGAAACCAGCACCCGTGGACTGGACGAAGAGCACATCGGCGAGCGGCTGCATCGCGACGGGCCGAACGAGGTTTCGCACGAGAAGCCGCCGCACTGGTCGCTGCAGTTGCTGCGCGCGTGCAAGAACCCGTTCATCATCGTGCTGCTGGTGCTGGCCGTGGTGGAAATTTTCGCCTCGCCCGATGACTTGTCCGGGCCGATCATCATTGCGGTGATGGTGAGCATCAGCGTGCTGCTGAGCTTCACCCAAGAATACCGCTCATCGCGCTCGGCCGAGAAGCTCAAGGCCATGGTGCGCAACACCGCCACCGTGCTGCGGCAGGCCTCCGATAGGCACAGCGAGCAGATCGAGGTCCCCGTGGTGGAGCTTGTCGTTGGCGATATCGTGCATCTCGCGGCGGGCGACATGGTGCCTGCGGACCTGCGCCTGCTCAGCGCCAAGGATCTGTTCATCAGCCAGGCGATTCTTACCGGTGAGTCGTTGCCGGTGGAAAAGGCTGCGCCATCCCGCGTGCTTCCAGATGAGGTCGTGGCGGCCGGCCAGGCCAATCCGCTGGATCTAGGCACGGTCTGCTACATGGGCACCAATGTGATCAGCGGTACCGCCACGGCGGTCGTCGTGGCGACCGGTGCGCGCAGCTATCTGGGCTCGCTGGCCCACAGCATGGCTGGCCAGCGCGTGCAGACCAGCTTCGACCGTGGCGTCAACAGCGTCAGCTGGCTGTTGATCCGTTTCATGGCGGTGATGGTGCCGGTGGTGTTCCTGATCAATGGCTTCGACAAGCACGACTGGCTGGAGGCGTTCCTGTTCGCACTGTCCGTCGCGGTCGGTCTGACGCCGGAGATGCTGCCACTGATTGTCACCGCCAACCTGGCCAAGGGCGCGATGGCGATGTCCAAGCGCAAGGTGGTGGTGAAGCGCCTCAACGCGATCCAGAACTTCGGTGCGATGGACGTACTGTGTACCGACAAGACCGGCACGCTGACGCTGGACAAGATCGTGCTCGAGCGCCACCTGGATCTGGATGGCGAGGAATCCAACGAGGCACTGGAATACGGCTATCTCAACAGTCGTTTCCAGACCGGCCTGAAAAACCTGATGGACAAGGCGGTGCTGGCGCATCGCGACCTGGAGGCAGCGGCTACCCGCTACAGGGTGATCGACGAGATTCCGTTCGACTTTCAGCGCCGGCGCATGTCGGTGGTGGTGGCTGACGGCGTGGGTGAGCACCTGTTGATCTGCAAGGGTGCGGTCGAGGAGATGCTGATGATCTGCGCCTATGCCAGTACTGGCGGCGTGATCGAGCCGATGACCGACGAGCGACGCCAGGAGATCAAGGCGATGACCCATCGCCTGAACGAAGACGGCCTGCGCGTGCTCGTGGTTGCCATTCAGCGCCACCCCGGGCGCGAGCGCACCTACAGCACGGCCGACGAAAACGACCTGATCGCCGTTGGCTGCCTGGCCTTCCTCGATCCGCCGAAGGACTCCGCCGCCACCGCCATCCGCGCGTTGCACCAGCATGGCGTCGCGGTGAAGGTGATCACCGGCGACAACGAGGCGGTGACCCGCAAGATTTGCCGCGAGGTGGGTCTGGACGTGACCCATTCCGTGCAGGGCAAGGATATCGAGAGTCTTGATGATGCTGCGCTCGACGCCCTGGTGGCGCGCGTTACCGTGTTCGCCAAGATGTCGCCGATGCAGAAGGCGCGCGTGGTGCGCTCGCTGCAGCGTCTGGGCCACACGGTCGGTTTCCTCGGCGACGGCATCAATGATGCTCCGGCGCTGCACGATGCGGATGTAGGCATCTCGGTGGATACCGCCACCGATATCGCCAAGGAGTCGGCTGACATCATTCTGCTTGAGAAGAACCTGATGGTGCTGGAGGAGGGCGTGCTGGAAGGGCGCGTCACCTTTGGCAACATCATGAAGTACATCAAGATGACCGCCAGCTCGAACTTCGGCAATGTGCTGAGCATGCTGATTGCCAGCGCGTTCCTGCCGTTCCTGCCGATGCTGCCGCTGCAGATCCTGGTGCTCAACCTGCTGTACGACATCTCGCAGCTGTCGATCCCGTTCGACCGCATGGACGAGGAGTACCTGAGCAAGCCGCGCAAGTGGGATGCTGGCGACATCGGCCGTTTCATGGTGTGGATCGGCCCGGCCAGCTCGGTGTTCGACATGACCACCTTCGCGTTGCTGTGGTACGTGTTCGGCGCGAACTCGCCGGAGCACCAATCGCTGTTCCAATCCGGGTGGTTCATCGAAAGCCTGCTCACGCAGACCCTGGTGGTGCACATGATCCGTACTCGCAAGATCCCGTTCCTGCAGAGCATTGCCGCAGCGCCGGTGCTGGGGCTGACCACCGCGATCATCGTCATTGGCATGCTGATCCCGTTCACCGCGCTGGGCACCAAGCTGGGCATGATGGAGATGCCGCCGGCGTACTTCGGCTGGCTGGTCGTCACGGTGGTGGCTTATTGCGCGCTGACCCAACTGGTAAAGGTGATCTACATGCGCCGCTTTGCACGCTGGCTGTAGGCGCCCGCGCGGCTCAATCAGCTTCCATGCGGTCTGGTTCGCGAGCGATGGTGGTGGCCTGTGCGGCGTAGCGCCGGGCCACGACGGCGCAAACCATCAGTTGCAGTTGATGGAAGATCATCAGTGGCAATACCAGTGCCCCGAGTCCGCCAAGTTGGCCGGCAAAAAGGATCTTGGCCATCGGAATGCCGCTGGCCATGCTCTTCTTGGAGCCGCAGAACACGATCGTGATCTCGTCTTCACGGCCAAATCCCAGCCGTCGCGTGGCCCAGGTCAGGGTAGGCATCACCAGGCCCAGCAGCAGGGCGCACATCGCTGCCGTGGCCAACAGTGACGAGATCGGCGTATTGCGCCAGATACCACCAACCACCGCGGCACTGAATGCGCTGTAGACCACCAGCAGAATCGTGCCCTGGTCGGTGAACCCGAGCAGCGGCCGATGGTGGTCGACGAAGCCGCCGATCCAGCGCCGCGCGACGTGACCCAGCACGAATGGCAGCATCAGCTGCAGCACGATATCCAGCACGCCGCGCCAGGACACGCCGCTGGCGCCGTGACGGGCCAGCAGCAGGCTGACCAGCAATGGCGTCAGCACGATGCCGATCAGGTTGGACATCGATGCGCTGACTACGGCCGCGGGTACGTTGCCGCCCGCGATCGAGGTAAATGCAATCGAGGACTGCACGGTCGACGGCAGCATGCATACGAACAGCAGGCCGAGGTAAAGCTCTGGTGTCAGCAGCGCATGGCCGAGCGGACGCAGGGCCAGTCCCAGCAAGGGAAACAGGACGAACGTACTGGCGAACACTGTCAGGTGCAGTTGCCAGTGCGTCATGCCCTGCATGATCGCCGCTCGCGGCAGCTTGGCGCCGTGCAGGAAGAACAGCAGGGCGATCGCCGCATCGGTGATCGCCCCGAATGCCCGTGCACTCTCGCCACGGCAAGGCAGCAGCGACGCCAGCGCCACAGTGGCGAGCAGGGCGAGCGTGAAGTTGTCCGGAAGGAACCGCCGCAGTGGCATGCTCGGGACTCAGTCCTGTTCGCAGCGCGCGCGCCGGCGATGCCGCCACCAGGACAGCAGCACGATCAGCAGCAGCATGCCGGCCAGCATCCACAAACCGGCTTGGCCGCGATGCACCCAGGTAACCAGCCACTTGTGGTTGTCGGCGCCGAAATAGCCGAGGTAGACCCAGAACGGCACGCTGATCAGTGCCGCCGTGCCATCGAGCAGCAGGAAGCGCAGGAACGACACTCGATGGGTCATGCCGGCGGTGAGGTAAACGGTGGTGCGCATGCCGGGCAGGAAGCGTGCGATGAACAGCATGCGGTTGCCATAGCGATGGAACTTGTCCTGCACCCTGGCGTAGCGGGCCGGGGTGAGTATGCGGGCCACGATACGCCACTGCATGATGCGTGCACCGTAGTGATGGCCGAGCAGAAAGATCGCCGAATCACCCAGCAGCACGCCGAACATCGCCAACCCGAACATGGCGTGCACATTCGCGTAGCCCAGCCCGGCGATCACGCCACCGGCAACGAGGGTGATGTCTTCGGGCAGCGGCAGGCCGGCACCGCAGATCATCAGTGCGACGAACACGGCGACATAGCCGTTCTCGGCGAAGATCGTGATCAGTTGTTGCAGCAAATCCATCAATATCCCTGCGCGTTTTGCGACACCTGAACGGCGGCAGCGGGGCATGATCCCACAGTCGGCCGCTGGCGAAGGGGCTGTGCGGCATGATGCGGCGGTCGCATGGCCGAGATGCGGCAGCCCATCACGTTTTTTCCGGGGTGGCCGACGGCCGCACGCGTGCCGCCAGCAACTCGCGCAGCTCGGCTTTCTCGGCGCTGTCCAGACCTCCTTCGCGACTCTTGGCGGTCAGTGCGTCGCGACGCTGGGTGATCGCCTGGTCCTCCATCCGGCGCAGCGCGTCGAAAAATTCGGTGCCCTGCGCTTCGGGTTCGCCGACGGGTGTGGCGGCCATCAATTTCTGCAACGAGGAATACTCGGGCCGCTCGGCGAAACGCTCGACCAGCATCGCCGAGTTGATGCCGGGGCGGGAACGCGCCAGATCGAGCAATTCCGCCAGCAACCCGACGCCAGGCTTGTCCAGGCGCAGGAAGCGGTAAGGCGGAGCCACCTGATCGGCGAGCCCGGGTTGTGCCAGCAGCAGCGAGATCGCACTGCGCACCAGACTGCGCTGCACCGCAACGGGGCGATGCACCGCCCGGTGCGTGGCGGAATCGGTTTGCAACATGGCGCGGGCACCGCTGCGCTTTTCCAGCTCCTGCGCCATCAGGTCGCGGAAAGCGCCGTCGGGCAGCTTGGCGAGCAGCGGGCGCACGCGTTCGGCCAGCCGGGCACGGCCGTCGAGGCTGGCCATATCCACGTCGCGCGACAGCTCGTTGAAGAAATAGTCCGAAAGCGGCATCGCCTCCTTGATGCGCTTTTCGAAGCCTTCCTTGCCTTCCTTGCGCACCAGCGAGTCCGGGTCCTCGCCGTCGGGGAGGAACAGAAAATATGCCTGCCGCCCATCACGTAGCCGCGGCAGCGCCGATTCCAGCGCCTTCCAGGCGGCAGCGCGGCCGGCGCGGTCGCCGTCGAAGCAGAACACCACATCCGGTGCGGCGCGAAACAGCACCTCGGTGTGCTCCGGCGTGGTCGCCGTACCCAGCGTGGCCACCGCGATCGGCAGGCCCGCCTGATGCAGCGCGATCACATCCATATAGCCCTCCACCACCACGATCCGCACGAGGTTGGCGTTGGCTTGCTTCACCTGCCACAGCGCAAACAGCTCGCGGCCCTTGTGGAACAGCGGGGTTTCGGGCGAGTTGAGATATTTCGGTGATTGCTCCGAACTCAACACCCTTCCGCCAAAGGCGATCACCCGGCCGCGGCGATCCAGGATCGGAAACATGAGCCGTTCGCGGAATCGGTCGTATTTGCTGCCCTTCTCGTTGCTGGCGATCATGCCCACTTCGTTGAGCAGCTCCATCCGGCGCGGGGTGTTGCCCAGCGAACTCATCACGCCGACATAGCCGGCCGGCGCCCAGCCCAGCCGGAAGCGCTTGATCGTCTCCGCATCCAGTCCGCGCTTGCGGCAGTAAGCCTGCGCATCGGCGTTGCGAGGCAGCTCGCCCTCGTACCAGTCGGCGGCCGCGTCGAGCAACGCATAGAGATCGGTCTTGTCCTCGCGCGGCGCCGCCTCGCGGCCACCCTCGCGCGGCACCTTCAGGCCCACCGCCTGAGCCAGTTCCTCCACTGCGTCGGGGAACTCCAGCCGGTCATAGTCCATCACGAACTTGATCGCGCTGCCGTGCACGCCGCAGCCGAAACAGTGAAAGAACTGCTTGGCCGGGCTGACGTAGAACGACGGTGAGCGCTCGTTGTGGAAAGGACAGCACGCCGTCCACTCGCGCCCGGCCTTCTTCAACGGCACCCGCCGCTCGATCACGTCGACGATGTCGACGCGGGCGAGCAGTTCATCGATGAAGCTGTCGGGGATAAGGCCGCGCATAAGCGCCCAGTTTAGTGGCTCGGCACCTAATGTGGACGACGAACCGGATGAGGGGGCGAGACGCGACGCTGCGGCTTGCGGCGATGCTCCGACGGGCATCGGTCGCCATGAACCCCACGCGTGCAAGGCGCGCGCATGGGAGTGCTTCACTCAGAGGATATGAAACACGCCAATCACCGCCAGCAGAGCGATCAGGAAAAGGATCAGGAAGATCGCGAACAGTGCCTTGGCGATGGTGCCGGTGACGCCCGATACCCCACGAAAACCGAACAGGCCGGTGACCAGCGAGATGACGGCGAAGATAATGGCCCACTTCAGCATAGGATGCTCCTGCGTTGATGATGACTCGCGCGAAGGCAGCGCCGGCGAGTGGTGGGCGATTTGTAACGAAGCTGGCGTGAACGCGGTGCATCGTCGCGCTTGTCACAGGCGTCGGCAAGGCTGCGTGGCCATGCCACGGGAGCAAGATACATGGTGATTACGGCGCCGATGCTGCATCGGCAGCTCGTCTTGGTGCATGCCTTTGAGCAGGTCGGGGCGACCAGCGCCGCGCAGGCGCGCAGTGCACAACAGATGTCACTGACGCCGGGCATGGCCTGGCACCAGTTGGTGGCGCAGGCCGTACTGCGTTGCCCGGGCGAGGGGCGCTACTTCGTCCATCTGCCCCACTGGCAGCGGTTGCGGCGCCGCCGTCTGGTCATGTTGCTGGTGGTCGTGGCCGGTTTGCTGGTGGGGTTGGCGTGGCTGTTCGCTGTCCGGCCCGGTTGATGCTCAGCCGGGCGCGAGGCGCGCCTTGATCTTGCCGGAAACCACGGCCATGTCGGCGCGGCCGGCGGCCTTTTCCTTGACCGCTGCGACCACTTTGCCCATGTCCCGCGCCGAGCTGGCGCCGGTCTCGGTGATGGCGGCGCTGACCAGGGCATCGAGCTCGGCGTCGTCCAGCTTGCTCGGCAGGTAGGCTTCGATCACCACCATTTCGGCGCGTTCGATCGCCGACAGATCCCCACGGTTGGCGGCATCGAACTGACTGACCGAGTCGCGCCGCTGCTTGAGCATCTTTTCCAGCGTGGCCAGCACCTGCACATCATCAAGCTCGATCCGTTCGTCCACTTCACGCTGCTTGATTGCCGCCAGCATCAGCCGGATGACGCCCAGTCGGTGCTTGTCGCCGCTGCGCATGTTGGCCTTCATGTCTTCGGTGAGCTGCTGTTTGAGGGTCATGGCGATAGCCTTTGAAGTGGGGTCTTTCAGGGTCGAGATGTCATTCTACGGAAACGACGAAGCCGGCGTTGTCCTTGGGGACAACGCCGGCCAGTTCGAATCCGAGAGCTTGCGGTGGCTGCGAGAACCCGCGCCGACCGTGTTTCCAGTATGCGCAGCGCCGAGGCGCCGCCAGATCCGCCGACTGGCGGCAGATCGGGGAAACTCAGTACAGACGGACTTTGCGCGAGACGTCACGCGACAGACGACGCAGGTGACGCTTCACCGCGGCAGCGCGCTTGCGCTTGCGCTCCTGGGTGGGCTTCTCATAGAACTCACGCTTGCGCGTTTCAGCCAGCACGCCGGCCTTTTCGCAGGTACGCTTGAAACGACGCAGTGCAATCTCGAACGGCTCGTTCTCGCGAACTTTTACGTTGGGCATGGAAACTCCGAGTGGTAATCTGCCCGCAGGTACGGGACTGTCAAATAGGGCGAGCCGCGAATTATACCGTGGATATCACAGAATTTTCAAAGGTGGCGAATAAGCCGGTGCTTGGCATTGAAACCTCGTGTGACGAAACCGGGGTGGCGTTGCTGCGCTGGGAGCCTACGGCGCCCGGCCGAGGCCTGCTGGCACATACGCTTTACAGCCAGATCAAGCTGCACGCCGACTACGGCGGTGTGGTACCGGAATTGGCCAGCCGCGACCATGTGCGCAAGCTGCTTCCGCTGATCCGCGAGGCGCTGGCCGAGGCCGGTTTGACCGTGCACGACCTGGGCGGCGTGGCCTATACCGCCGGCCCCGGCCTGGTCGGCGCGCTGCTGGTGGGTGCGTCCGCCGGGCGGGCGCTGGCTTGGGCGCTGGGCGTGCCGGCCATCGGTGTGCACCATATGGAAGGTCACTTGCTGGCGCCGCTGCTGGAGGAGAATCCGCCGGAGCCGCCGTTTGTGGCGTTGCTGGTGTCCGGTGGCCACTCGATGCTGGTCGAGGTGAAGGCCATCGGGCGGTACACGATCCTGGGTGATACGCTGGATGACGCTGCGGGCGAGGCGTTCGACAAGACCGCCAAGATGATGGGCTTGCCGTATCCCGGCGGGCCGACACTGGCCAAACTGGCCGAGCACGGCCGTGCCGACGCCTTCCGCTTCTCGCGACCGATGACCGATCGGCCGGGGCTGGATTTCAGCTTCTCCGGCCTGAAAACCCAGGTGTTGCTGGCTTGGCAGAAATCAGATCAGAGCGAGCAGACCCGAGCCGACATCGCCCGTGGGTTTGAGGAGGCGATTGTCGATACGCTGATCATCAAGTGCCGCCGTGCGTTGCAGGCCAGTGGTGCCCGACGGCTGGTGATCGCTGGCGGTGTCGGTGCGAATCGAAGATTGCGCAGCGAACTGGCCGCCGCGGCCGCAAAGGACGGGTTCCAGGTGTATTTCCCGCGACTGGATTTTTGCACCGACAACGGCGCGATGATCGCGCTGGCTGGCGCCATCCGCCTGGCCAGTGGTCAGCAGCAGGGCGACTCGGTGCAGGTTCATCCGCGCTGGGATCTGCAAAGCCTGCCTGCGGCCTGATCACATCTGTGCAGGAGCGCACCCTGTGCGCGATGCTCTTCTCTCAGCCCGCGAAAGGCATCGCGCACAGGGTGCGCTCCTACAGGTGGCGCGGCTCTACCACTGGGTCCGCCCCGGTAGCAGGCCTTTCAGCTCGGCCTCGGTAAGGTTGCGCCACTGGCCGACTTTCAGGTGGGCCAGTTTGACGTTGTCGATGCGGACGCGGCGCAGTTGGGTCACCCGGTAGCCGAACGCGGCGGCCATCAGGCGGATCTGCCGGTTCAGCCCCTGGGTCAGCACGATCGAGAAGCCGAACTTGGCGATTCGGCGCACGCGGCAGGGCTGGGTCATCTGGTTGTGAATGCGCACCCCGCGGGCCATGCCACTGAGGAATTCGTCGGTGACGGCCTTGCTCACGCCTACCAGATATTCCTTTTCGTGATGGTTCTCCGAGCGCAGGATTTCATTGACGATGTCGCCGTTGCTGGTCAGCAGGATCAGCCCTTCCGAGTCCTTGTCCAGCCGGCCGATCGGGAAAATCCGTTGCGGGTGGTCAATGAAGTCGATGATGTTGCCGGCTACGTCCTTTTCAGTGGTGCAGGTGACGCCCACCGGCTTGTGCAGCGCGATGTAAACCGCCTTCTTCGCCGCCGGCGTGGCCGCCAGCTGGCGCACGCGCACCACCTCGCCATCCACGCAGACCTCGTCCCCGTCCAGCGCCTTGGCGCCGGTCGAGACCAGCTCGCCGTTGATGGTGACGCGCCCCGCCAACAGCAGCTCGTCCGCCTCGCGGCGTGAGCACAGACCTGATTCGCTGATGTATTTGTTTACGCGCATATCAAACCTCAATGTAGGCGCACCCCTCTTGTGGACAGGGTGCACTACGATGTTGTCAGGACCGCAGCCCGATACCGCGCTTGAGCAAGTGCAGCGCCACGATCGACAGCCCGGCCACGAACACCAGCATCACCGCGAACGCCGTGCCGATGCCCACATCGCTGATGCCGAGTACGCCAAAGCGGAATGCGTTGACCATGTACAGGATCGGGTTGATCCGCGAGATCGCCTGCCACGGTTCGCCCAGCATGTTCACCGAGTAGAACACGCCGCCCAGATAGGTCAGCGGGGTCAGGATGAAGGTCGGCACCAGGGCGATGTCGTCGAACTTCTTCGCATACACCGCATTGACGAAGCCGGCCAGCGCGAAGATCGTGGCGCCGAGCAGCACCGACAGGAAGGTGATCAGCGGATGAACCACGTGCAGGCTGGTGAAGAACAGTGCGATCAACAGCACCAGCAGGCCCACTACCAGCCCGCGCGCCACCGCGCCGCTGACGTAGCCGGCCAGAATCACCCAGTTCGGCATCGGTGATACCAGCATTTCCTCCACCGCGCGGCTGAACTTGGCGCCGAAGAACGAGCTGGAAATATTGGCGTAGCTGTTGTTGATGATGCTCATCATCACCAGCCCCGGCACGATGTACTGCATGTAGCTGAAGCCACCTTCGATGGTGCCGATGCGGCTGCCGATCAGCTTGCCGAAGATCACGAAGTACAGGGTCATGGTGACCATCGGCGGGATCAGGGTCTGCGTCCAGATCCGCACGATGCGCATGATTTCGCGGCGCGAGAGGGTGTACAGCGCCACCAGGTTGGTCGAGGTACTCATGCGGCCTTCTCCTGGCCGGGTTCTTGTCGGCCATGTTCGACCAGCCGAACGAACAGCTCCTCCAGTCGGTTGGTCTTGGTGCGCATCGAGTTCACCGTGATGCCGCTGGTGCTGAGTGCGGCGAACAGCGTATTGAGATCCTGCTTGCGCGCCATCTCCGCTTCCAGGGTGTGGTCGTCGATGCGCCGCAGGGTGATCCCCGTCATGCTCGGCAGTTCGGCCGGTGTTTCGGCCAGATCGAGCATGAAGGTTTCCACGTCCAGCGTCGCCAGCAGGCTCTTCATGGTGCTGTTCTGGATGATCGCGCCGTGGTCGATGATGGCGATGTTGCGGCAAAGCTGCTCGGCTTCTTCCAGGTAATGCGTGGTCAGGATGACCGTGGTGCCGGCCGCGTTGATGCCGCTGACGAACTGCCACATCGAGCGGCGGATCTCGATGTCTACGCCCGCGGTGGGCTCGTCCAGGATCAGCAGCTTCGGCTCGTTCATCATTGCGCGGGCGATCATCAGGCGTCGCTTCATGCCGCCGGAAAGCTCGCGCGCCTGGTGGTGCGCCTTGTCCCACAGGCGCAGTTCCTTCAGGTATTTCTCGGCCCGCTGGGCGGCGATCTTGCGCGGGATGCCGTAGAAGCCGGCCTGGTTCACGCAAATGTCGAACGGCTTCTCGAACTGGTTGAAGTTGATCTCCTGTGGCACCAGCCCGATCAGCCGCATGGCCTCGTTGCGGCTCTTGTTGACCGACACGCCGAATACCTGGGCATCGCCGCCGGTGGAGTTCACCAGCGAAGACAGGATCCCGATCAGGGTGGATTTTCCCGCACCGTTGGGGCCGAGCAGGGCGAAGAAGTCACCCGGCTGCACCGTCAGGCTGATGCCCTTGAGGGCCTCGACACCATTGCGGTAGGTCTTGCGCAGGTTGTCGACGACAAGCGCGGGGGGCGAATCGGTGTGCTGGGTGGACATGGGCTGCGCCGGGAGGGTCAAGCCGCTTATTATACGGGGCTGACCCCCGCCGTTCGGCTTCGCCTGACGCACGCACCGTTCCGGAAACCCATGGCCGATCACTTCCAGCTCCGTCTCGTCGACAGCTTCATGCTTGCCACGGCGGTACGCCACCTCGTGTTCGAGCGGGTCGATGGCCAGCCGTTGGCGTTCCAGCCCGGCCAGTTCCTGCAGGTCCACTTCCACTATGACGACGGCAGCGCGACCAAGCGCAGCTATTCGGTGGCCACGGTGGGCGATGGCAGCTCGCCGGTGCAGCGGATCGAGATCGCGGTGAGCTATGTCGAGGGCGGCGCCGCCACCAGGCTGCTCGGCGAGTTGGCCCATGGCGACGTCATCGACGCCAGCGGCCCGTATGGCCGCTTTTGCCTGCAGGCCACCGACACCCATCCGCGCTACCTGCTGCTGGCGACCGGTACCGGCGTCACCCCGTACCGCGCCATGCTGCCGCAGATCGAAAGGCTGTTGGCCGCAGGCGATCGCGAAGTCGTGCTGCTTTACGGGGCAAGGACCGAAGGCGAACTGCTCTACGACGAGGCGTTCGAGGCCTTTGCCCAGACCCATCCGGGTTTCATCTTCCACGCCTGCCTCAGCCGCCAGGCGCGAGTTACTCCCCGTTCCACCGACCGCAGTGGTCATGTACAGCATGTGCTGGCCGAACTCGGCCCCAGCGCCGAGCGTGATATCGCCTACCTGTGCGGCAACCCCAACATGGTCGACGCGGCATTCAACACATTGAAAGAGTTCGGTTTGCCGGTATCGCAGATCCGCCGCGAGAAATATATTTCCTCGCGTTGATAAAGTTGCCGGGGGTAGCGCCGATACAAGGATCAGCAAGCAGTCTGTGCCCCCGATCAGACGCCGCAATCGTTGCCAGCCCGATCCGACGGGCTGAGCAACCCAGGGAGACCCAATCCCCCCCATCCCGATAACCAAGCCTTCATTTGCACGGCAAGTGTGATGGGGTTCGCAGTTCTGCCGTGCGTCCGGCAAATGCCTATCAAGGATGGAAATTTCCGGCCGAAGGCCCCTTAGAGCCCACCGTCATTCGCTGGGCTATGAGGAGAACGACGTGAAAGGTCAGTTTGGCGCAGTGTTGGCAGGATGCTTGTTGGCCATGGTCCTTGGCACGTCGACCGCCTGGGCGGCTGATGGCCGCATCCAGTTTTCCGGTGCGGTCCTTGCACCCACCTGCGCCGCCAGTGAGGCGCGAATCGATGCGCTGCTATCTCATCAGGGTAACGAGGGTGTCGTCAGCGCCCAGCTTGCCTGCCCCGGCGCCAGTGCCAGGGCACCGACAGAACCCACCACGTACTCCTTGACGGTAAGCAGCCTCGATACAAAGACCGCAGGCAACAATCGGCTGCTGACCTACTTTGTGGGCTATTTGGACGCGACCCATGGCGCGGATGCCCAGCCGACGCTCGTCACCCAGATTTTCGCGTAAGCCGATTGGTTGAATTCGCCGGTTACCGGTGTGCCAAGCCTGGAGCGATACGGCGCTCCTTGGAGAAGGAGGCCGTCGCCGCACGGCGACCGATCAGGGGCTTGCAGGGCTCTTGTGGCGTACACCATGCGGTGCTGCACGCAAACTCTTACAGGCCGACTCCTGGCAGTACACAGTAGTAGGTGGTGTTCCCGACGACGCGGCAGGCCTTGTGCCCACGACCGTCGTTGAGCGGCGCCTCAGGGCGGTTGCTCGTGCCACCCTGTGGCACGATCCCCCTCTGGGGTTGATTTGCTCCACTAGGTACCTTCTGATTCATGCCGGCAGGACTGTTGGGCGCGATGCCCTCCTTGCGGGCCGGTATATCAGCCTGCCTTTCTGCACGCACGGCGATAGCCTTCATGGGCTGAGGTGTCTGCGCGAAGGCTAGACCGACCGTGGCCAGCAGAGGCAAGAGCATCGGGGTCGATTTTTTCATGAGTTGCTACTCCAACCGTGATCCGAATGACGTTGAGTTGATCTGGCTCGGAAGCTTCTCGAACATCCGAGTCTTATTGATATGAAAGGGTGAAGGTTGCAGATGCCCCCATGGGGCCCGATGTTATCGCGGCGGTACGATAGTACTGCGCGTAATACTGCAGATTCATTTGACCACTCGCTGTGCTGCCCATAACGCTGGCTGTGCCGAAAGTGACGGGATTGGAGCTGGAATCGAGAACCCGGATTCCTACGCCTGCCGATGAGCCGGATGTCGGCGTGAGTACGCCGGTTATCCCGGATGCCGTGCCGGCGTAGTCAAGTTGGATGGCGAGCGTGGCGCCGCTGGCGCATGTGAGTGCGATGACGAATCCGGTGGTTCCTGTAGTGGCGCCCACTGCCGGTAGCGTATTTGTCCCCACTGTCGGAAGGGTAACATTGATCGGGGTGGTATTCACCGAGCAGGCAGGGTCGACGATGGTGACGGAGTTACCCAAAAAATAGTTCACAAGTTGCAGGCTATTGCCCATGTTGAAATAGGCAATCGAACCGGCCGACAAGGTGCTGCCGCTAACAATAGGCCCCGTCTTCACCAACTGCACGGAGTAGGTGGTGTCAAGTATCCAATAGCCAGCCGGCAGCGAATACGCGGGGTAGGGGTACAGGTAGTTCGACGAGGAGCCTGCGTAGGTCAGGCTGAAACCAATGCCTGAAATGCTGGTGGGGAAGATGGCGGTACTGGTGGCTGGCGTCCCGCCGTATGTCGGCGTGATGCCATAGCTGCTGGTGCTCGTGCACCGAAACAGCGGGGCCGAGCTCTGGCCTAGATAGGGCGATGTGTACAACACGGTGCCAACGCTGGCGGTGAACGGTACGGTGATCGTGCTCGGTGGGTTGAAGGTGACGTTCGCGCTACCCGAGCCGTTTGTGTAAAAACAGGCGGCTCGGACGCTCGTTGGTATCAGTACGAGCGCGAAAGCAATCAACAACAAGCCACGAATATTTCGCCATGCGCCGCCGGACAGAGTTGCAAGTAAGAAGCGGGACGCGCTCATAAGTAACCTCGACGCAGGCCGGGTTGCGGAAACGATGCCAGCACTGCCCGTGACGTGGTGGTTGAGTCTGTGCATTTTTCTGGCATTACGCGTCTTTCCCATGTGTTCTTGCAGGAATGGCCTGCGTGCAGGTTGCCTGGATTTCCTGATAGCTGCGGATAGATTGCTTGCCTTTACCAGTGGGTGACAACTGATAGCCGAATGAGCACGACTTGGCCGAACCATTGTCGCTCTGCCAACGCGCGGTCAGGCGACCCGACTGTTCAACGCCGCGCAGCAAGGCTTGTCCGGCTTGGCCGATGTCGCCCAATGTCGTTCCCGTCTCGTTGACCACTTCTGCGCCGAAAGGCACTGCACGGCCGTCGGGAAATTTGATCCGCGCGATGATCGTGCGACCGCTGCGGGTCTTGAAGTTGAGCATCACCACGGCCCCTGCATGGGGCGCCACCTGGGTACTGGTGGCATCGAGCTGGACATCGAGCGGCAGGCCCTTGGGGTCGATGGTCACGGTATTGAGGTTGTAGGGCGTGAGGTAAGGCAGCAGGGCGTAACCGGCATGGTCAATCCGCACGCCCGGTGCGCTGGTCAGGCGCGCGCCCGCAGCTCCTGGTACATACACAATGCCTACCGTATCGCCCATCGGCTGGCCCAGGGTGATGCCGCCCGGATGGGCCACGACGGCGCCGCTGGCACTCAGCGAGGACTGCGAATAGCCGCTGCCGCTGCCATAGCTCGCGTTGAACACGGCGTAAGGGCTGCGGTACCCGCCATTCACGCTGCCCGAACTGCCGCTGCCAGCATTGCCGTGAGACGCCGTGGCGCCGTAGTAGAACTGGTTGTCGATACCAAGCGTCCCATTCACCATGGCCTGCTGTTGTGCACCATTGATGCTGTCGTGGCTGGCGCTGATGCTCAGCGTGGGCGCATGCTCACTGTGGCCCAGCGGGATGCTGAAATTGGCGAAAACCTGGTTGTCGTAGCGCCCCAGCTGATCACGCGAACGCGTGGCGGAGAGGCTGTAGCTGAGCCGACGGAATACGTTGTTGTAGCCCAGCTGGAATTGGGTGTCGGTGCCTGTGCGATTCCAGTAGTCATTGGCCGTCACATTGGCATAGAGAGAGCCACCACGCCCTCCGAGTCGCTGACTCAGGCTTAGCGTGAAACTGCTGCGTCGGCGCTGAAGTACGGTCGTGTCCAGCAGCGGGTTGTACGTCGTGCCCGCCAACGCCGCTTGCTGGGCAGGTGTGAGCAGCGTTTGCACGGGGACGCCATTGATCAGGGTGGTGGTCGAAGGCAATGCCACGTTGAAGGCATCAAGTCCCCGCTTGGCATAGTCGCGGGCAATCGCAGCATCGGTCATGCTGAGGTACCCGCTGGTTGAATAGCGGTACGCAGCCACGGACAGGGTAGTGTGGGTTTCTGGCAGGGTCTTGCTGTAGCTAAGCCGCATGCTCTGGCCGGCATGCGAGCCGTATCCAGGAATGGTTGCGCGCGCCTGGGTGACGTCGAAGGCAACGGCGCCGTAGCGCGTGTTGATCGCGCTGCCGATCAGGGCAGCAGCGTAGCCTTGCGACGCGACGGCACCGACATATCCGGTGAGCAGGTTGCTGAAACCATGCTGCACCGTGGCTTGAACGACATTCGGGTGGGACGAGATCAGCTGGGTGAGCAGCTGACCCGCTGCCAGGTCGAACCGTGTCGTCCCCGGCCGCAGCAACTGGGCCACCGACGCATACGGCACGGAGAACGTGTGGGTACGGCCATCCGCCTCGGTGACCGTCACCTCCAGACTCCCGCCGTAGCCGGTCGGGTACAGATCGTTGATCGTGAATGGACCAGGAGCGACCGTGGTCTGGTAGATCTGCACCCCGTTCTGACGAACGGTTACCTTGGCATTGGTACTGGCGACGCCGCGGATGATCGGTGCGTATCCGCGCATCGAGTTCGGCAGCATGCGGTCATCGGAGGCGAGCTGCACGCCGCGCAGTCCATAGCTGTCGAAGACCTGGCCATCCGTATAGCTGTCACCCACCGTCAACTGGGCGCCGAGCGAGGGCAGGTCGCGTTGCACGTAGCTGTCGATGTTATGCCACTGGCGCCGGGCCCTGGCCCCTGCACTGGCCGATTGCCAGTCGATGGTGGCGTCATTGCGGACATGCCACGGGCCGATGTTGAAGCCGGTATTCAAGCCCAGATAGCTGGTGGTCTGGCTGATCCCGCTACTGCTCGTGTGGTAGCTGTTGAAGTTGTAGTTGAGCAGCCCGGCCGGTACACCGGCATCCCAGTACTCGGGGCTGACATAACCCCGCGGCATTTGCCCCAGATACGCCTGCGGCACGCTGGCATCCAGTCGGAGCGCCGCCATGTCGAAGCTCAACGTGGCGCCGGGGATCAGGTTGTCGAAGCTGACGCAACTGGCAGGGTCCCGCAAGCTGGATACCACGTCCGGGGAAAGCTTCGGCGGGTGCAGGCCAAGCTGATCGAGCAACTTGCGATCCACGCACGGCGTCGCGCTTGCCTCTGGCGAGGCGGCGGCAAAACGCACGTTGATGCGTCCCACCCAGGTGGCATTGAGGTAGAGATCGCTGTTGTAACTGCCTGGCAATACCGGGTTGCCATGTTCGAAGCGTGAGAGGTCGGTGGTGTTCTGGCCCTGGCCCGACAGCAGGCTGCGATCGAAGCTGGCGTCGGCCCCGCTGGCGTCAAGCGCCCCCGTCGGCGCATCTGCCCCCGGCGCTGGCGCCGCTGGCGCGGCAGTCATCCAGCCTGCCAGCGCGGACCCGATCAGCATGCAAAGCAGAACCGGTCGGCCACGCGCCAGCCGCCCGCGCGGCCAGCCCGCCGGACAAAGCTGGCGCACGCCGTTCATGGCGCAATCGAACCCTTGTAGGTCGTCGATGCACCGTAATCATTGATTACGCTATAGCTCAGCGACGTCCCCGAAGTGGGCGCCTGGGTGAGTGCCTTGACCGCGAGCTTCAGTGTGCCGAATGGATCGACCATGCCGGTGTCCGCGGTGTACTGCCTGCTGCCGACATCCAGCGAAAGTGCCGAGATCGTGATGTGGTACGGAGACGGGTTATGCACTTCCAGTGCAAAGCCGGGACTTGCGGGGACCACGGTCCACGTCACCTGACCAGCCGCCTTCACCGGATCGCCGGTCAGCTGCGCGGGGCGATAGAACAGCTTGAGTCGCGAGCGGATCGCGAACTGCAGCAGATTCTTTCCGGCAGCCTCGGCACCGCTGGGTTTCGGCGGTACTTCCAGCACATTCAGCCAGAACAGCGATTCGCGGTCGAGTGGCAATTGTGGCTGTGTCGCGATGATGCGCAGGCTCTGATCGCGGTGCGCCTCCATGCGGAACAGCGGTGGCGTGATCAGGAACGGCACATCGGACTTGTCCGGTGTCGACTGGGGATTGCCGCGATCGATCCAGGCCTCGACCAAGGCGGGGCGATCACCTCGATTGCTCAGCCGCAGGGTGACCTCGCCATCCTGCGCAGGAAACACCACTCGCGTACCGCCGATGATCACGTTGGCGTGGGCGACACCGGCGATCATGGAAAGCGCCATCAAGGCGGCGCGAGCGGCGCAGAGAAGGCTTTTCATCGAGGTATCCGGTTGGGGATCAATACGTCGCACCTGTCCACAGGAGAGTCCTGCGGCCAGAAAGCCTGGCCGCAGGATTCCCGGTTCCACTCTTACTGGTAGGTCAGCGTGAAGCCAACGGACGAGGTCACCAGGCCGGCCGTGGTTGCGGTGGCGGTGGAGATGTACTGCGCTGTAAGCGAGGTGGAGCCAGCGCCGCCGGAGACGGCGATCGTCGGCGCATTGGTCTGGTTGCTGGTGTTGATTACCGCAGCGCCGCTCAGCAGCTGAATCTCGACATTCGAGCCGCCGCTGGTGACGTTCTTCAAGTTGCCGGTGGTGCCGTCAATGGTGCTGCCGGCGGTGAAGGCCATCTTTGCGCTGGAGGTATTGGTGTCGCAACCGGTGAGGGCAATGCTGAAGGGAGTTGCGCCAGCCGTGGTGCCAACCGTGGAACCAAACGCTGCGGTCATGACCGTCGGCAAGGCGACCGTGCTGCTCGAACTGCCATTGACGCTGATGGTGCAGCTATCCGAGAGCACTTTACCGGTGAAGTTGATCGTGCCGCTGGACGCTGCGTGGGCGCTCATGGAGGCAAGAGCCGCCACACCGAAGCTGGCGATCAGGACGGCGGACAGAAGGGTCTTTTTCATGCATATTTCCTTGGATACTTGGGAATGCTGACAGTTGAGGTTGTTTGACGCGTTGCTGGGCAGATCCGGTTTTCCTCCTCCCGGCAACAACCCCTGTTTTGAAGACTTGCCCGAGCTCCGTAGCAAGCCGTGTGCCAATCTTTGCTGGAACCTTTGTGTGACCTGGTAGAGGTTTCCCGCCACGACGTCTTTCGCAAAAAGCCCCTTGAAAATCCGTAGTTTGTAGCCTTTTCCTGACAACTTGCGTCAAGTAATTCTGAGAACTGGGTCACGTTTTAACATGGTCGTCACGAAATCTCCACACGCAGTCCGGCCGCGACCTTCGTGTTCAGTGAACTACATGTCAAGTGTGCTTGACAAAAGCTTCCCTTCCGTTTACCTTTCCGTGTCAAGGGTATTTGACATTTTCTTGTGCAGGCCTCGATTTGCTCTCGCCGCCACGCGGCGGAGACGTCAAAAAAGGGCACATGTGTCGGAATTTTGACGCTACCTGACCGAGCGGGTGCGCGTGCCGCCTCGAAATGAGCAAGCCGCCGCTCCTGCATCGCGGCAATAAGCCCCCCAGGCCAAAGGAGAAACCGATGCGTTCCGTACACAAGCGTTACCTGCGTGAGCTCATGCTCGCGATGTCCGCCTATGCCGCCTTGATTGGTCTCTATGGCTATCTGGTGCCGCGAACGGACAGCGTGGTCTGGCGTGCTGTGCTGGCCATCCTGCCGCTGCTGCCAACCGGGCTGGCGATTCGCGCCATGATCCGGGTCATTCGCGACCAGGACGAACTCGAGCGCCGGATCGACCTGGAGGCGATTGCGATTGCCGCCATGCTCACCGGTTTTGCTTATTTCAGCCTCGGGCTGCTGCTGAGTGCGGACGTGGGTTGGCGGTTGGCGCCGGATGCGCTGGCGATCTGGGTGCTGCCCTGTCTGTTTGGCTCCTTTGGTGTGGCCAAGTGTCTGATCGCATGCCGCTATCGGGCCCATGGATAACCGATTGCGCGAACTTCGCAGCGAGCAGGGCTGGTCGCAGGCGGAGCTGGCCGTTCGGCTGGACGTGTCGCGGCAGACGGTCAACGCGATCGAGACCGGCAAGTACGATCCCAGCCTGCCGCTGGCGTTCCGGATCGCGAGTCTCTTTGGCCGGTCGATCGAATCCATTTTTTCACCCGGTGAGGAGTGAACGGTATGGCTGACAAGGCGCGTCTCCTGCTCGCTGGTGGAGTGGTAGCGTTGGCGGTCGTGGTGTTGCCGGCCTGGTATCGGCTCCCGCGGGCCGAGTCGTCGACGCTGGCCGTGACTGCGGCCAGCACATCGGCCGAGGCGGCCACACCATCGCGTTGGAAGCTGGGTTCGCTCCTGCTGACTGCCTGTGAGCTGAGTCAGCCGAACAGCGGGCTCAGCACGGCGGCGTGGTGCGCGACGTTTCCGGTGCCGGAAAACCGCACTGACCCGCACAGTCGCCTGATCAGGCTGAAGCTGGCAGTGCTGCGTTCCCGCGCCCAGGTGGACAGCAAGGACATGCTGGTGTTCCTTGCCGGTGGCCCGGGCCAGGCCGCGACCGACTCGGCCGCTACCGTGGCCGATGCGTTGCGTGCGCTGCGCAGCCATCGCAACGTGCTGCTGCTGGACCAACGCGGTACCGGCGGCTCCAATCCGCTGCAGTGCAAGGAGCCGGATGACACCAGCGACGCGACCGAGGACGACAGTCTCGACGCCGACCGGATGCGTGCGGCCGCCAGCGACTGCCTCAAGCAACTCAGCCGCCACGCCGATCCGCGTTACTACACCACCACGATCGCGGCACAGGATCTGGAGGATGTACGCAAGGCACTTGGCGCGCCACAGTTCGACCTGATCGGCGTGTCGTACGGTACGCGGCTGGCGCAGCAATATGTGATGCATTATCCGGCTGGCGTGCGCAGTGTGGTGCTGGACAGCGCGGTACCGAATACCGTGGCCCTGGGCCAGGACTTTGCACGCAACCTCGATGACGCGCTGAAGGCCCAGTTCGCCCGTTGCACCGCGCAGCCCGCCTGCAAGAGGCAATTCGGCGATCCGGATCAGACGCTGTACCAACTGCGCGATGCGCTGCGTGCGAACCCGCACCAGGTCAGCTTTCGCGATCCGCAAACCTACAAGACCGTCAAGCGGGTACTGAACGAGAACGCGTTGGCCAGCGTGGTGAGGATGTTTGCCTACACTCCACAAACGGCCGCGTTGCTGCCGCTGTCGATCGACTCGGCAGCGCATGGCGATGTCGGCCCCCTGCTGGGACAGGCCAAGGTTCTCTCTGGCGACCTGTCCGAGCTGGCCGGCAGCGGCATGCAGTATTCGGTGATGTGCAGCGAGGACGTGGATTTGCTGCGGCCGCGCAAGCAGGATGCCGGCACGATCCTCGGCACCCAGATGATCGATGCGATGAAGGCGATTTGTTCGGTCTGGCCCAGGGGCAGCCGTCCAGCCGACTTCCATGCGCCACTGCAAACCGACAAACCGGTGCTGCTGCTGGCCGGCCAGTACGATCCGGTGACGCCGCCGCGCTATGCCGAGGAGATCGCCAGGGGTTTGCCGAATGCGCGCGTGCTGGTGCTCAAAGGCCAGGCGCACAGCGTGATGGCCGCCGGCTGCACGCCCCGGCTGATCCAGCATTTCGTCGAGAAGCTCGATCCGAAGACGCTGGACGCGAGCTGCCTGGACCGTCTGCAGCCCACTCCCATCTTCATCGATTTCAACGGAGCCACGCCATGATCGAGGTCCGGGATCTGCACAAGGCCTTCGGCACGGTGAAGGCCGTCGACGGGGTGAGCTTCAGCGCACGCGATGGCGAGATCACCGGCCTGCTCGGCCCCAACGGCGCGGGCAAGACCACCACGTTGCGCATGCTCTACACGCTGATGACACCCGATCGCGGACAGGTACTGGTCGATGGCATCGACGCGGCGCTCGACCCGCTGGCCGTGCGCCGCCAGCTTGGCGTGCTGCCGGACGCGCGCGGCCTGTACAAGCGGCTGACCGCGCGCGAGAACATCGACTACTTCGCCCGCCTGCACGGGCTGCCGGAAGAGCTCATCATGCGTCGTCGCGATGCGCTGATCGAGGCGTTGGAGATGGGCGACATTGCCGAGCGTCGCACCGAGGGCTTTTCCCAGGGCCAGCGGGTGAAGACCGCGATCGCCCGCGCCCTGGTGCACAACCCGCGCAACGTGATTCTCGACGAGCCGACCAATGGTCTCGACGTGATGGCGACCCGGGCGCTGCGCCAGTTCGTGGCGAAGCTGAAAGCCGAAGGCCGCTGCGTACTCTTTTCCAGCCACATCATGCAGGAGGTGGCGGCGCTGTGTGATCGCATCGTGGTGATCGCACACGGTCGCGTGGTGGCGGACGAAACGCCCGACGCGCTGCGTGCGCAAACCGGCGAGAGCAATCTTGAGGATGCCTTCGTGAAGATCATCGGCAGCGATGAGGGCTTGGCCGCATGAACAACTCGCCATCCACCAGCCGGCGGCGCGGCGCCGTTCTCACCGTGTTCCTGAAGGAGGTGAAAGAGAATCTGCGCGATCGGCGCACGCTGATCAGCGCCTTCCTCACCGGGCCGCTGCTGGGTCCGCTGCTGTTCGTGATGCTGATCAACATCACCCTCAATCGTGAACTGGACAAGGCCGACAAGCCGCTGCCAGTGCCCGTGATCGGCGCCGCCTATGCGCCCAATCTGATCGACGCGCTCAAGGCCGGCGGCGTGGTGCCCGGGCCGGCCGTGGTCGATCCGGCGCGGACCGTACGCCAGCAAAATGCCGACGTGGTGCTGCGGATCGCTTCCAACTACGGCGCGGCCTGGCGCCAGGGCGAACCGGTGCAGGTGGAGTTGTTCTACGACTCCTCGCAGCGCGACGCCGGCACCTCGGTGGCGCGAGTGACCCAGCTGATCGAGAGCTACGCCCGCCAGCAAGGAGCGATGCGGCTGGTGGCGCGCGGGCTCTCGCCCAGCGCGGCGTGGCCGCTGCAGGTGGCCAAACGTGATCAGGCCACGCCGCAGTCCCGCGCGGTCCTGCTGTTCGCGATGCTGCCGTATTTTTTTGTGATCACCATCTTCATGGGCGGCATGTACCTGGCCATTGATCTCACCGCCGGCGAGCGCGAGCGACAGTCACTGGAGCCACTGTTCGCCAATCCGGTGCCGCGCTGGAAAATCCTCTGCGGCAAATTGGCGGCAATAAGCCTGTTCTCATGCGCCAGCCTGTTGATCAGTTTGCTGGCGTTCGGCGTGATCGGGCAATTCATCCCGGCCGAGAAGATCGGCATGGAGCTCGACCTGGGCGTGCACTTTGCGGCGTACGTATTGCTGCTGATGCTGCCACTGGTCTTTCTGCTGTCTGCGTTGCAGTCGATGGTGGCCGCGTTCGCCAAGAGTTATCGCGAGGCGCAGACCTATCTGTCCTTGCTGATGATGGTGCCGATCATTCCCGGCGCGGTGCTGGCGTTCCTGCCGCTCAAGGCGCAGGCGTGGATGTATGCGGTGCCGGTGCTGGGGCAGAACCTGGGCGTGATGCAACTGCTGCGCGGCGACGGCGTCAGCGCCGGGCAAATCGGCTTGTGTCTGGCCGGCAGTGTGGTGGCGGCGGTAGTCGCGACTCTCGCCACCATCCAGTTGTACCAATCGGAGCGACTGGCGATCTCGGCCTGAGCACGCCACGGACCGGCCATTCGCTGAATCATCATCCGTCTTCGCCAGCGGGCTGTTACGGGAACAGGGCAGATTAACCCGGCGGCGCCGTGAGTTCCCGTGCGTTGAGATACCCGTGGTGATGGCGGTCGAGCCGATGGAACTGATGGCGCAGGTTGTCCTGAAACGCCTTCAGCGTGATCGCCCTGCCGTGGCTACCCGGCAGCTCACTGGGTTCCAGGATGCCGTCGTGGTTGGTGTCCATGCGCTTGAAACCGCGGCTCATGTAGGCCACGTATTCAGCCTCGCTCACCTTGCCGTCGCCATTAGTGTCGAACTGGCGCAGGTAGTCGGCGCGCGAATCCTGCGCGTGTGACATCAACGCGGCCGACAACAGCGGCAGGGCAAGCCAGCGAATCCGTATGTTCAGCGGCTGCTGCCGTGGATGCCGATGAACTGCAGGAACTCGGCACGGGTGCGGGCATCCTCGCGGAAGGTTCCGAGCATCTGGCTGGTCACCATCGACACGCCACGCTTGTGCACGCCGCGGGTGGTCATGCATTCGTGGCTGGCATCGATCACTACCGCGACACCGGCAGGGTTCAGGGTTTCCTGGATGCACTGGGCGATCTGCGCGGTGAGCTTCTCCTGCACCTGGAAGCGCCGCGCGAAACCATCGACCACGCGCGCCAGCTTGCTGATGCCGACCACGCGGTTGGTCGGCATGTAGCCGACGTGGGCACGGCCGATGATCGGTGCCATGTGGTGTTCGCAATGGCTCTCGAACTCGATGTCGCGCAATACCACCATCTCGTCGTAGCCGGCCACTTCCTTGAAGGTGCGACGCAGGTATTCGCCCGGGTCGGACTCGTAACCGGAGAACCAGTCGCGGTAAGCCTTGGCCACCCGCTTGGGCGTGTCGAGCAGGCCTTCGCGGCTGGGGTCGTCGCCGGACCAGCGCAGCAGGATGCGTACGGCTTCCTCGGCCTGTTCCTGGGTGACGTCGGGATGCTTGGCGTGTTCGCTCATGCGGAATCCTGGGGCATTCAAGGCGGAAGTTTACCCGGATGGCGGCCTCCACAGGTCGATCCGGCCAGTCGCGGATGACTTCTCCGTGGGGAACGGAAACCACGGCAGCGCAACTCATACGTCGCGATTCGGCGGATGGATGCAGGGGCATCGGGGCGCGTGGGAGAAATTCGAGACCGTTTGCCGCGGTAGCGCGAGCTGGCTCAGCCCTCGTTGTTGTCATCGTCGCTGTCATCCGGCAGAGCAAGCGCGTCACCAAGCAACTCCTGTGAGCTCTCGCCCGACAACGACTCCACCTCGCGCAGCGTGCGTTCGATCGCGCGGGTGCGCACACCGGCGCTGTCGATGCTGTTGCGCGCGGCGTCGAGCTGCTTGCGGGTCTTGTCCAGCACCACGCCAAACTTGCCGAACTCGTTCTTCACGGCACCGAGAATTTTCCACACCTCGCTGGAGCGCTTGGCGATGGCCAGCGTGCGGAAACCCATCTGCAGGCTGTTGAGCAGGGCGCTGAGGGTGGTCGGACCGGCCACGGTGACGCGGTGATCGCGCTGCAGGTTCTCGAACAGGCCGGGGCGGCGGATGACCTCGGCGTACAGGCCTTCGGTGGGCAGGTAGAGCACGGCGAAGTCGGTGGTGTGCGGCGGCGACACGTACTTGCTGTGGATGCGTTTGGCCTCCTCGCGCACCCGCGTCTCCAGCGCGCGACCGGCTGCGGCCGCGGCGTCAGCATCGGCAATCTCCTGCGCGTCGAGCAGGCGCTGGTAGTCCTCCACCGGAAACTTGGCGTCGATCGGCAGGTAGACGTGTTCGCCCTCTTCCTGCCCGGGCATGCGGATGGCGAACTCCACCCGATCGTTGCTGCCGGGCACGGTGATCACGTTGGAGGCGTACTGCTCGGCGGTCAGCATGTCCTCCAGCAGGGCGCCCAATTGCACCTCACCGAAGATGCCGCGTTTCTTCACATTGGTCAGCACGCGCTTGAGGTCGCCCACGCCGATGGCGAGGTTCTGCATTTCACCGAGGCCGCGCTGCACAGCTTCCAGCCGTTCGGAAACCAGCTTGAACGATTCGCCCAGACGGGTCTCCAGCGTGGCGTGCAGTTTCTCGTCGACAGTGGCCCGCATCTGCTCCAGCTTGGCCGCGTTGTCCTGCTGCATTGCGCCGAGCCTGGCTTCGAGCGTGGCGCGCACCTCGCCCATGCGCTTCTCGTGGTCGGCGGTGAGTGCGACCAGTCGTTGCTGCAGCTGTTCGCCAAAGCGATTGAGGGCGAGGGTGAGCTCCTCGCGGCTTCGGTGGGCATCGTCGGCCAGCCGCTGGGTCAGCGCCTGCAGGCCCGTATCGGTGCGCTCGGTGAGCTGGGCCAGCCGCTGGCTGAAGCCGTCGATGCGTTCGGCCTGCTGCTGCGACACCGCGCCGAGCTGCTCGCCCACGTGCGTGCGAAAACGGTCGAAGCCCTGCTGCAGCTCCTCGCGGCCGCTGCGCTGCTCCTCGCGCAGCGCGCGCTGCAGGCGTTCGCCGTCATCCTTCAGGGCATCCAGGCGGCTACCCAGGCCGGCATCGCCGCGGCCGCGCAGCAGGATCGCGATCTGCAGGGCCAGCAGGATCAGCGCCACCGCCAGCAGCGCCATCAGCAGCAGATCGGTTATCGGCATGGGCTACTCCGTCGGATTCAAGTCTGCGAGTTTACGCGTTGTCATCGCATCCGCCGGAACGGAGCGCTTGCTGCATACACCATCTCGGCAGCGCGATCCGGCGCAGTCGAGTGCCGCGCGCCCTCGACGGCCGCCGCCGATCGCGATATGGTTACCCGATCCGCACGCTATACAGCGCGCGGGCAGGCCGCCTCGCGGCTGGCGTCGCTCGGACGGTTCCGGGCGCTTACGTTGACGAGACCTGCCATGACCGAGCCCGGTTCTGCCCCCGCGTCCGCTTCGCGCCGCTTCGCGCGCATCGAGCGGCTTCCGCCCTATGTCTTCAACATCACCGCCGAGCTGAAGATGGCCGCGCGCCGTCGCGGCGAGGACATCGTCGATCTATCGATGGGCAATCCCGACGGCGCCACGCCGCCGCATATCGTGGAGAAGCTGTGCATGGTGGCACAGCGTCCCGACACCCACGGCTATTCCACCTCGAAGGGGATTCCGCGGCTGCGCCGCGCGATCGCGCACTGGTACGCAGAGCGCTACGGCGTCGCCATCGATCCGGACAGCGAGGCGATCGTCACGATCGGTTCCAAGGAGGGGCTGGCGCATCTGATGCTGGCCACGCTGGATCGCGGCGACACCGTGCTGGTGCCGAACCCCAGCTACCCGATCCACATCTACGGCGCGGTGATCGCCGGTGCGCAGATCCGCTCGATTCCGATGGCGCCTGGCATCGACTTTTTCGCGGAGCTCGAGCGCGGTATCCGCGAGAGCATCCCGAAGCCGAAGATGATGATCCTCGGCTTTCCGTCCAACCCCACGGCGCAGTGCGTGGAACTGGATTTCTTCGAGCGGGTGATCGCGCTGGCCAAGCACTACGATGTGCTGGTGGTGCATGACCTCGCCTATGCCGACATCACCTTCGACGGCTGGAAGGCGCCCTCGATCATGCAGGTGGCGGGCGCGAAGGACATCGCGGTGGAATTCTTCACGCTGTCCAAGAGCTACAACATGGCCGGCTGGCGTATCGGCTTCATGGTCGGCAATGCGGAGCTGGTCAACGCGCTGGCGCGCATCAAGAGCTATCACGACTACGGCACCTTCACCCCGCTGCAGGTGGCGGCGATCGCTGCGCTGGAGGGTGATCAGCAATGCGTGCGCGACATCGCCGAGCGCTACCAGCAGCGGCGCGACGTGCTGGTCAAGGGCCTGCACGAGGCTGGCTGGATGGTCGAGACGCCGAGGGCGTCGATGTACGTTTGGGCAAAGATTCCCGCGCCCTATGCGCAGCTCGGTTCGCTGGAATTCGCCAAGAAGCTGCTGGCCGAGGCGAAGGTGTCGGTGTCGCCCGGCATCGGTTTTGGCGAGTACGGCGACGACCACGTGCGCTTCGCGCTGATCGAGAACCGCGACCGCATCCGCCAGGCGCTGCGCGGCATCAAGGCGATGCTGCGGGCGGATGGGCTGCTACCTGCGGCCGCGAAGGCGAAAGCCGCCGCCCCGGAGTGAGGGCGGCCGCGCTGCGCTACAGCACCTGGCAGTACACCGCCTTGAGGTAACGCCCTTCTGGCACGTCGGTACGGAACGGGTGATCGGCACCCGCGCCGCTGATTTCCAGCACCTGGATCTCGCGGCCGGCATTCAGCGCGACCCGGCGCAGCATCTCCAGGAATTCGCTTTCGCCGACCAGGCCGGTGCACGAACAGGTCAGCAGCAAGCCGCCGGGCGGGATGATGTCCAGCGCCATGCGATTCATGGCGAAGTATTTCTTCAGCGCGTCCATCACCTTGCTGCGGTCGCGGGTGAGCTTGGCCGGATCGAGGATCACCGCGTCATAACGCTCGCCGCGGGCCACTGCTGCGCGCACCCAGTCGAAGATGTCGGACTGCTCGAAGCTCACCTCGACGCCGTTGGCAGCGGCATTGGCGCGGGCGATCTCGAGGATGCCGGCGTCCAGGTCCACGCCCACCGCCGCGCGCGCGCCGGCCGCCATCGCGTGCACCGCGAAGCCGCCGGCGTTGCAGCACAGGTCGAGCACGCGGCGGCCCTTGGCCAATTGGGCAAAGCGCTTGCGGTTGTCGCGCTGGTCGGCAAAGAAGCCGGTCTTGTGGCCGGAGCCGGGTGCTGCATGGAAGCGCAGGCCATGCTCGTGCACTTCAACGGCCTCGGGTACGTCGGGGCTGCGACAGTCGAATGATTCCTGCTTCTGCACATGCGTTTCGGCGAACCAGTACAGCCGCGCACCGGGGAAGTGGCGGAGCAGGGCAGCGTGGATCGCTTCGCGGAAGCGCCACATGCCGGCGGCGAAATACTCGATCACCAGGATGTCGGCGTAACGATCGACGATCAGGCCGGACAGGCCATCGCCCTCGCTGTGCACCACGCGCCAGGCATCGCTGACCTGGTCCAGCTGTAGCCAGTCGCGGCGCAGTTGCACGGCGCGGGCGATGCGCGCGGCGATCCATTCGGCATCGATCGGCTCGCCGGCATCGTTGCTGAGCAGGCGCAAGGCGATGCGCGCGTGACCGTTCCAGAACGCACGGCCGACGAAGCGACCGTTTGCATCCTGCACTTCGACCAGGCTGCCCGGGGGCAGTTTCTGCTCCGGCTTGTACAACTGCGCCGACCAAACCCACGGGTGGCCGGGCGCGCGGTCGGATTTCAGGCGGATGATCGGGAGACTCAGGGCAGGACTATTCATCCGGCCATGATAGCGGTTCGCGCTTGCCTGCCCGTCATCGGCCTTGTGCCCAGGTGAGTGACAAGCGGGTCGGAGAGCTCAGCGCAGTTTCAACACCAGCCATGACAGCAAGGCCAGCAGGTTGAGGCCCAGCCGCGACACGGCGGGGCCGGCCACGGCGAGCACGAAGCCTTGCGTGCCCAGGTGCCAGTCGATGCCGAGGCGCGGGGTGGACTGCAAGGTGGCGAACACGTTCACGAACGCACCGCTGTGCAGTGCATAGCTGAAGATCGGCGTGGCGATCAGCGGTATCTGCAGCAGTTGCGCCCACAGCGACATGCGGATGCCTTGTTCGCTGCCGTCGATCAGCTGCACGCCGGCGGCCAGCACGAAACCGAACAGCGCCAGGCCGAGCAGGGCGATGATGCTTTCGTGGGTCGAGCCCAGCGGCAACAGATGGTGCAACATCGCTGCTACGCCATACAGGCCGCCGGCCACCTCAAGGATGCCGATCAGGCGGAAAAGGATGTTGCGCATGGGCGAGCTCGCGACAAAAACGCAAGCTTAGCCGAGCCGGGCGGCCGTGCATCAGGCTTGACAGAAAACATCGGTGCCGTGCCAGGCAAAGCGCCGATGTCATGGTTTTGCCCAGCGCCCTGGTGGGTGCCAAAGGCGGTGGACCGACTCAGAAGCCGAACAGCGGCTGCAGGGTCCGGGCAAACCAGCCGGAGAACTTCAGTGGGGCATCGGTGGCGGCGACGCAGATGCAGGCTACGCCGGGCGAGGTGACTGGCTGGTGCTCGGTCTCGCCATCCAGGTCGGCGACATCGCCGGGCCCGAAGTGTCCGAGCAGATCGTCGTAGGCGCCCTGCAGGATCATGGTCAGCTCGCTGCCGCCGTGGCTATGCAGCGGCAGCCGGCTGCCGGGTGCAATGCGCAACAACATGAGATCGGCGCCCTTGAGGCCGCTGGCCCGGATACGCTGCACGCCGGGGCAACCCGTTGCCAGCGCAGCGCGCGCAGCGAGTTGCCGAACCAGGGATGCAGCGGTGCCGGCAGCTGGTCGGGGTCGAACGCGGCCGGCGGCGGTTGGAGCGGGCGGGACGCCAGTTCGGGCTCCAGCGCCAGCCGCGCGAGCATCGCTTCGCGTGCGCTGGCCGACGACGTGGCCGGTCGCTGCTGCTGCATCAGGGCGCCGCCGATCTGATCGGCTTCGAGCAGGTGATCGCGGCAGAGCTGGCAGCGATCGAGATGCGCGGCAACCACCACCGCCATGGCGGTCGGCAGGGCGCTGGCGGAGTAGCTGAGCAGGGTGGCGTCATCGAGATGATGGGTTGGTTTCATCGCGGCGCCCTCATGCTGACCTGCAACTTGCCAAAGGCCCGCCGCAGCGATGATTCGACCGAGCCGAGCGGCATCGCCAGATCGTGGGCCATCTCGCTATGGGTCCTGGCTTCGAGGTAGCACATGCGCACCAGCTTGGCCTGCAGGGCGGGCAGTTTGTCGATGGCTTGCTTGAGCGTGTCATGGTCGATCAGTGACTCGGGTGGCGAGTGGGGCAGATCCGATTCCTGGCGGTCCAGCCAGTCCAGCCCGTCCTGGATCGGCAGCCAGTTGGGCTCCCGCCGCAGGTGATCGATGTGCAGGTTGCGGGCCATGCGAAACAGCCCGGTGGAGAGGCTCGCGCGCTGCGGATCGAACAGGTCAGCCTTGCGCCAGAGCCGCAGCAAAGCCTCTTGGGAGAGCTCTTCCGCCATGTTATCGGGCACGCCCAGACCGAGCAGGTAGCGCTGCAGCCGGGGCGCGAAGTGATCGTAGATCCGCATGAAGCTGGTGCGGTCGCGCTGCACCGACACGGCCACCATCTGCGCAGCCCAGTAGTGCGCGTCGACAGTTGCGTTGTTCGTGGAGTTGGCCACGTTGCGTTTCGCCTCGAGAGGCGTCACCCCGGCGGGAGCCCTGTTGCTGTCCATCATGCGCAAGTCCAAGGGGCCGCTGGTCGCGTCCGCAGGCTTGCCCGGCCGACAAGCCTGTCGAGCGGGCGGGTGCGCAAGCGTCGTGCTGGAATTGAACATCGGGGTGGGCCGGGAGTGGCTGGTACAGGCTCATACGCCGATTCCGAGGAACTGGATGCGCCGGGCCCGGATCGGTTGCTGAATTCTGCACTCGGCGGGCTTCAGGCCAGTTCGTCGGCGAGTTCGTGCAGGTCGGCGACGTGCTGTTCCCACCAGCGCGCCTCGGCCGCGAACGGGAACGCCGCCGGAAAGGCCGGGTCGTGCCAGCGCGAGGCGATCCAGCCGGCGTAGTGCATCTGGCGCATCGCGCGCAGGGCCGGGATCAGGGCCAGTTCGCTGTGGTCGAAATCGCGGAACTGCTGGTAACCCTCAAGCAAGGCCTGCAACGAGGGCTCGTCGTTGGTCAGCATCCACAGATCCTGCACGGCCGGGCCGCTGCGGGCGTCGTCGAAGTCGACGAAGTGCGGGCCGGCATCGGTCCACAGCACGTTGCCGGGGTGGCAGTCGCCGTGCAGGCGCAAGGTCCGTACCGGCCCGAGCGCCTGCATCCGTGCGTCGATGGCAGCATCGAGCCGGGTCGCGGCGGCGCGGTAGTTGGTGTGCAGGGATGTGGGCAGCAGTGAGCTTGCCAGCACCGCCTGCATCGGCTGTTGCACCATCGTTTCGCGGTCAAGCCGGCCGCGATGCACGAAGGGCGCACGGGCGCCGACCACGTGGATACGCGCGATCAGCCGGCCCAGCCACTGCAATTGGTCGAGTGCTTCCAGTTCGGGCGCGCGGCCACTACGGCGCGGGCTCAGCGCGAAGCGGAAGCCGGCGTGGTGGAGCAAGGTGTGGCCATCGAAGGCCAGTGCGGCGACGACCGGCAATTCGGCATCGGCGAGTTCCTGCGTGTAGCGGTGTTCCTCCACGATGGCCACATCGCTCCAGCGGCCGGGCCGGTAGAACTTGGCGATGACCGGCGGCGCGTCTTCCAGCCCGATCTGCCAGACCCGGTTCTCGTAGCTGTTCAGCGCCAGCAATCGCCCGTCCGGCCACAGCCCGCAGACGCCGATCGCATCGAGGATCAGGTCGGGCGTGAGGCCTGCATACGGTGCGTCGTGCTCGGTCAAGGTGCGCACCTTTTGTGTTCGTCTGCCCGCTCCGTGAACGGGGGATCAGGCGTTCGCCGGCAAGCCGCCATCAACGCGGCCCCACCACACGGGCCGGCACCACGGCCATGGTGATGCGCGACATGCACACCAGCGCGCCCTCTTCGTTCTCGATGCGGATTTCCCACACCTGGGTGCTACGACCCAGGTGCAGCATTTTCGCGGTGCCGGTGACGGTGCCGCTGCGCACGCCTCGGATATGGTTGGCGTTGATTTCAAGGCCGACGGCCAGCTCCTGCGCGGGATCGAGGGTGAGCATCGCCGCCGTGCTGCCCAAGGTTTCCGCCAGCACCACCGAGGCGCCACCGTGCAGCAGGCCATAGGGTTGATGGGTGCGATGGTCGACCGGCATGGTGCCTTGCAGCCAGTCGTCACCGATCGCGGTGATCTGGATGTCCAGGGTTTCCATCATGGTGTTGGCACTCCAGCCATTGAGGCGGGCCAGGTCGGTTGGCTGTTTCCAGATACTCATCGTTGATTCCTGTGGGCGCAGCCCGCATTGTTGTCCGCTCTGACCACCACGACAATGCTCGGGCATCCCCTGGTAGTGCATACCGTAACCCTCAAATCTTCTGGTCGCCGGTTTCCGGTGGCGGCTGGCGAATCCGTGCTGGAAGCCGCGCAGCGGGTGGGCGTAGCCCTGCCGTATTCCTGCCGTGCCGGGGTCTGTGGCAGCTGCAAGGCGATCCTGCTGGAAGGCCGTTGCGAGTATCCGCGCCATCCGCCGCTGGCCTTGAGGGCCGATGCGCTGGCGCACCATGCGGTGCTGCTGTGCCAGGCGGTGCCGGTCAGTGACCTGCTGCTGGAAGCGCGTGAGGTGACCTCGGTGGAGGACATCGCGCGGCGGCAGCTGGATCTGCTGGTGACCGAGAAGTGGTTGTTGACCCCCGATGTGATCGGTCTGCGACTGCACCCTGCCCCAGGTGAGCGCCGGCTCAACCGGCTGCCGGGGCAGTACCTTGATGTGCTGCTGGAAGACGGCAAGCGACGGCCGTTTTCGATTGCCAACGACCCGCAAGCCGACGGCATGATCGAACTGCATGTGCGGCATGTGGCCGGCGGTGGCTTCACGACCTGGGTCAGCGAGAGCATGCAGGTGGGTGATCGGCTGCGCATCGAGGGCCCGCTGGGTACCTTCGTGCCGCGCGAAGACTCCGAGCGGCCGATGATCTTCATGGCCGGCGGCACCGGGTTCGCACCGATCAAGGCCATCGTCGAGCACTTCATCGCGCTGGGCACGCGCCGCACGATCGACGTCTACTGGGGTGCGCGCCGTGCCGATGAGCTGTACCTGCGGGCGCTGGCCGAACACTGGGAGCGCGAGCTGCCGCACCTGCGCTTCCATGGGGTGGTGTCCGACCCGGCGCAGGCCGCCGGTTTGCGCACGGGGCTGGTGCACCAGGCGGTGCTGGCCGATCAGCCGCAGCTGTCTGGTCACGACCTCTACATGAGCGGGCCGCCGGCGATGATCGATGCCAGCCACCAGTCGTTCCTCGACGCCGGCTTGCCGGAGGATCGGTTGTACTACGACTCGTTCGAGTACGCGCCCGACGTGCTGGCGCAGATCATGGCCGGCCGCGCCGGCATTCACGATCAGGCTCTGTAGGGGCCCGCCAGCGGGCTTCTGCACGATTTATTTGTTGCCTTTGGCCACCGGCAACTGGGCCTGCTGCCAGGCGGACATGCCACCAGCGAGGACGTAGACACTGCTGAAGCCGGCCTTGACCAGACGCTGTGCGGCCTTGCTCGCGGTCTGCCCGGAGCGGCAGATGAGCACGACCGGCAGATCCTTGGCCTTGGCCAGGCTCTTGTTCTCCGGGTCGAACTGGCTCATGGCCACGTGGCGCGAGCCCGGGACATGTGCCTTCTCGAAGCTGTCGCGTGGAGAGATGTCGATCAGCAGCGGCGTTTCGCGGTTGATCAGCACGGTCAGTCCGGCCGGGCTGAGCTCCTTGATCTTGCTGAAAAGGGCGCTGATGTGGGTGGCGATCAAGGCCACCAGCAGCACTGCGAACAGGGCCGACAGGGCCACATGATTGCCGATAAATTCCGGCAGCTTGTGAAAAAACTCGTTCATCGTCAGTCCGCAGGCGCGCGATGCGCGCCGAGTTGGGTAAACCGGCGATTATACGGGTAGCGTGCGAGCGACACGCGCTCGCCGTGAGACGGGCTACTCCTGGGTGATATCCGGCAGCCCGCTGGTCAGCCACCAGTGCTTGGTCTTCTGGTCGTAATGCCAGGTCTGGTGGTCAGTCAGGCTGCGCTCGGACTGGGTATGGATGTTGACCACGCTGATGCGCGCCGTCTGCTGCACGTCAAATTCGTCTACCGGCACCGGGCCCGCGCCGTCGTCGTATTCGGTGACCCGCACCTGCCGATAGCGAGCCAGGTCCAGCGCGCTGAGCGGGTGGGCGGCGCGTACTTTCGGGTCGATGAACTGGCTGGCGCTGGCGAAATCACCCCAGCGCAGGGCGGCGCCGTAGGAAGTAAGCGTGCTGGTCAGCGAATCGCTGCGCTCCTTGCTGGCACAACCGGCCAGAAGCAGCGCGCAAAGCATGAGGACAATGCCGGGAATGCGTCGCATGGATGGTTTCTCCGCGAGGATGATCGGGCCATTCTGCCTCAAAGCCGAGTCGCCGGCTCAGCCGCGGCGTTTGGCCACGAATCGCGCACTGAGTGTGGCGGCAGGTTTCCCGTCTTCACCGGGGATCATGCAGTCGACGCTGATCCGGGCCTTGCCGCGAGCAGCCAGCGTGCTGAAAAACGTGCTCCAGCCGATGCCGTCTGGCAGGCGTGCTTCACTGCGAAAGTCCTGCCACAGCGGTGCCAGATAGGCCACGCTGGACTCGGCCACAAACACGTCGCAATCGAGGCCTTGCCGGCGCAGGGCCAGCTCCACCAGCGCCCAGCCACTCAGGGTCATCAGGCTGACCAGACTGCCGCCGAATGCACAGCCCTTGTCGTTGACATTCGGCGCCAGCGGGGCCCGCAGGGTAAGGCTGTCCTGGTCATGGCTGGCCAGGTGCAGATCCATTGCCAGGGTCAGCGGGATTTCGTCGCGAATGAACTGGATCAGTTGCTGCGCTTGCAGGCTTGCGTCGTCGGTGCTGGTCACGTTGATCAGGGTCCGTCAGGGGGAGGGTTGACCGCGCAGTGTACGTGCACGGCTACACTGAGACGACAATGACGAGCGGGTGTGGTGCGCGGATGCAGCGAAAGTCAGCCAAGGACCAGCCGGCCCTGCGCGGCCGCGTGGTGGTGATCACCCGGCCCGCGGGCACCGCCTCGGCGCTGGCCCGAAGCGTACGTAGTCGCGGCGGCACGCCGATGTTGTTGCCGGGACTGGCCTTGCGCGGCATGACTCACGCGGGCGCCGTACAGGCTGCATTGCAGCTTGCGTTGGGTGCGGACCTGATCATCTTCAGCAGCCCCGCTGCGGTACGCCATGCCGCCGCGCTGCTGCCGCTGCGCACGGCGGCGACCGTGCTGGCGGTAGGTCAAGGCACCGCGGCGGCCTTGCGCCGCCAGGGTATCGGCGAGCCACTGACGCCTGTGCGGCAGGACAGTGAAGGCCTGCTCGGGCTGGTGGCGCTGCAAGATCTGCGCGGTCGCGATGTCGCCCTGATTGGCGCGGCCGGTGGGCGCGGGGTGTTGCGCGAGCAATTGGTCGAGCGCGGCGCTCGGCTGTGCGAAGTGCATGTCTATCAGCGGCTGCCGCCACGGCTGGACAGGCGCCATGCAGAGCGGTTGCTGCAGCTGCCGGCGACGGCACGGGTGCTGCTGTCCAGCGCCGAGGCATTGCAGAATCTTTGTCGGCTGCTGCCGGCTGCGGCACTCGCTCACCTGTGTGCCGCAACCGCGGTGGTCAGCAGCGAACGCCTGTCCGAGGCAGCGCGCCAGGCGGGCTTCGTTCGCATCACACTGGCTGCTTCCTCGTTGGTCGACGATTTGCTGCGGGCCGCCGCTTGCGCTGACTGAGGCTTGAACGCGGTCGAGCTTCGAACGCAGGCGCATGGCCTGCTAGCATATTGTCATGAGCCCTGAAGACAAGCCGAACGAGCCCGCCGCGCCCGAGGGCGCCCGTCCCGACCCCGTCGTGGTCGATTCGTCGCCGAATCGTCCGGCGCGCAGCCAGGCTGCGCGGCCTGAACGGCGCGCGGGTGGGGGCGGCATGCTGGCGTGGGCGGTGCTGCTCGCGCTGGTGGCATTGGCGGCGGCCTCCTATGTAGGTTGGCGCCAGTGGTTGCAGCAGACCGGCGCCAGTGCGGTTGCCCGCGATACGGCGGATCTGCGAACCCGCGTGAGCTTGCTGGAAACCGGGCTGGCCGGTGTCAGCGACCAGCGGTCAAGCCTCGATCAGCGGCTGAACGACGCCGCTGCGGTGAATCGCTCATTGCGCGAGGAGCTGCTCGGCCAGGCCGAGCGCACGCGCAATCTTGAGGACGCCGTGGCCAAGCTGGCTGAAAAGAGCCTGTCGACGCATGATTCGATGTTGCTGGATGAAACCGACTCGCTGCTGCGCATGGGTGGCGAGCGCTACGCGCTGTTCCACGATCCGCAGGCGGCCGCGGCGGCCTATGCGCTGGCCGACCGGACGCTGGCGGCGGTCAACGACGGTGCCTTCAGTGGCGTGCGACTGAGCATCGAGGCTGAGCGCGAGGCCTTGCTGAAGAGTCAGCCGGCCAGTCAGGCCCGTGCCTTGCAGCAGTTGCAGACCGTACGCGACAACATCATCAGCTTGCCGCTGAAGCCTCTGGACAGCGTGGATACCGGCCAGGCCACGGACACCTGGTCGCGTATTCGCCACGCACTGGCCGGCGTCATCACCGTGCAACGCGACCATGGCGCACCGCTGGCGGTGGCCGATGCCCGCTTCGCCCGCGAGTTGGCCGCGCTCGACCTGGCGCAGGCGCAGGCGGCGCTGCTGGCCTACGACAGCAAGGGCTACGCGGCGGCGCTGCAGCGGGTGAATGCCAGTCTGGCCAGCCAGTTCGATACCAGCGCGGAAGCGGTGCAGCAGGCTCGCCGCACGCTCGATCAGCTCAGCCGGCAACTGCCGCCAAACGCCCCGGTCGAACTGGGGGCGGCGTTGACCGAGCTGCGCAATTTGCGCGCGGTGCATGCGCTCGATCCCCAGCCTGATGCCACCCCGCCGGCCCATGCGGGCAGTGCCGTACACAAAGGCAGGGCGCGGCCATGAAGCTCTGGCGTTGGATGCTGTTGCTGGTGATCGTGGCGGCACTGGCCGCGTTCGGCTGGCACTGGGTAGCCGAGGATCCCGGCTACGTGCTGCTGCGTCTGCGCGGATGGCAAATCGAGACCACCGTGGTTGCCACCGTGGTGACCCTGGTGTTGGCGTGGGCGTTGTTTACCGTGCTGTGGCGCCTCGTGCGCTGGCCGTTCGGTGCCTTTTCGCGCCGACATGGGCAGCTCAGTCGGCAACGCATGAGTGAAGGCCTGATTGCCCTCGTCGAGGGTCGGCATGTTGATGCCGAGCGCGATCTCAATCGCGCCGCGCGACTGGACAGTTTGCGCGGGCCGGCCTTGCTGGCAGCCGCCGAGGCGGCCTCGCGTCGTGGCGAGCACGGACGTGCGCTGGAAGCCTTGAACCAGGCGTCGCAGTCAGTACCGCAGGCCGCCCGGGTGATGCGTGCGCGCGCCTTGCGTCGCGAAGGCAAGCCGACCGAGGCGCTGGCCTTGTTGCTGCCGGAATCCGAAAGAGGCACGCTGACTCCGGGTGGATGGCGCGAACTCGTGCTGGCAGCCTTGGCCAGTGGTGACATCCGGCGTGCTCGTGAGGCGCTTGAGCCCCTGCAGAAAAGTGGCGCCCTCGGCAGTCGCGCCTACGCGTTGCTGGAGGCGCAGGTGCTCAGCGCGACGATTCAGGCCGTGGCCGATGGCGTCGCACTGAACACGTTGTGGTCGCAACTGCCCAAGTCGCAACGACGGGTTGTCGCGGTGGTTGATGCCTACGCCCGCCGCGCGGCGTCCTTCGGCTTGCTGCTGCCGGCGATGGACGAACTGGAATCCGCGCTGCGTCGTGAATGGTCACCGCTGCTGATCGAGACCTATGGAACGATGGCTGGCGATGACCTTGAGCCACGGCTGCGCCGCGCCGAGGGCTGGCTGGACGCGCACCCGAATGACGCCAGCCTGTTGCTCACGCTCGGGCGCATGTGCACGCGGATCAAGCTGTGGGGCAAGGCTTATCAGTACTTGCAGCGCGCACTGGCGCTGTCGCCCAGCGCCGCGGCCTGGGAAGCACTCGGCAATGCGTATGCGGGCCAGGGCGACGCCGCCCAGGCACAGCGCTGTTATCGCAACGCGCTGGCGTTTGGCCGCGGCGAGGCAATTACGCCGCTGCCCCAGGCCAGCATGCCCGGCCAGATCGACACACGCCCCGTGGCGATCGAAGAGCGCAACCAGCATGGTGTACCGCATCTGCGCGAATGAGTCGGGTGTGGCGAGCGGGCTTCAGTGTGCCGAAATCGCCCATGTCATGTAGGTGGCGCTGATCGCGGTGAGTGTCAATGCCAGCAGAAACAGGACATCGGCAACCCGTTCAAGCTGATAGTTGCGTGCTGGTCGACGTGTGCGAAGGGCCCAGTAGGAAAGCAGGCACGAGCTCAGATAGAGCAGGGCGTTCACCGCCAGCATGTCTTCGGCGACCCGATCGGATCGGCGCAACCTGATCACCACCCGGATGATGCCGATCACGGTGAGGCATACACCCACCATCGCCGCCGAGGCGGTGAAGATGTGCACACAGATGTTGTCGTCCAGTCGGGTGCGCTCTGGCGGTTTCTCGGTGCTCAGGAACGATTTCATGCAGCGGCTTCATGGCGACCAGGTACCTGACTACGAACACGGCAGGTAGCCAAGAGTTTCGACATGACGTTCCTGCGTTCATCCTGCAGTCGTGCTCGGGCGCGATCCGGCCTTCTTTGGCGATGGTGTCAGCTGTTCAGGAAGTTGCCCTCTCCGATGCCGTAGCCGTGGTAGTGGGTCACCGGCGGGCTTCCTTTCGATCCATGACGTGGGTGGAGGTTGATGGTTTACGGCTGACGTATGCATCGGCCGCATAGCCGTCGGCGGTTGCACTGACGCCGCGACACTCCATGCCGCCGTCGCGTTCCGATTGCCGGGCAAGCCTGCGCCTGGTTGGAGCCGGTGGCTACAACGCCGTCAGATTCGCATACGCTGCCACCAGCCACTTGCTGCCGGCGCCTTCGAAGTTCACTTGCAGCCGTGTATGTGCGCCGCTGCCTTCGGCGCTGAGCACCACACCCTCGCCGAAGCTGGGGTGGCTGACGCGCTGGCCGAGCTTCAGCGGTCGCGATTCCTCAAGCGATGACGACGCACCCGCATGGCGGGGGCTGCTGTAGAGCGGACGGCTGACTTGCACGCGCGGGCGTACCTCGTCGATCAGCTCAGCCGGTACTTCGGCGAGAAAGCGCGAGGGCCGCGCCAGCATTTCGGTACCGTGCATGCGGCGCGATTCGGCGTGCGTGATGATCAGCTTTTCACGCGCGCGGGTGATGCCGACATAGGCCAGGCGGCGCTCCTCTTCCAGCCGGCCTTCGTCGTCGACCGAGCGCTGGCTGGGGAACAGGCCTTCTTCCATGCCGACCAGGAACACGACCGGAAACTCCAGGCCCTTGGCCGAGTGCAAGGTCATCAGCTGGACGCAGTCGTCCCATGCCTCGCCCTGGTTTTCGCCGGCCTCCAGCGTGGCATGCGAGAGGAAGGCGCTCAGTTCGCTGAGGCCCGCATCGATGTCCTCGGCGCTGCGCTCGAAGCGGCTGGCCACGTTGACCAGCTCGTCGAGGTTCTCCACTCGCGACTCGGCGTTGCCACGGCTGTCTTTCTCGTAGAAGTCGCGCAGCCCGGTATGGGTGATCGCATGGTCGATCTGCTCGGCGAGGGTGAGTGGTTGGGGAACGGGGAACGGGGAACGGGGAACATCAGCCTGCTCGCCGCCGTCCCTGCTTTCGGCCATGGACGCCTGGTTCGAAGCGGATAGTTCGGCGCCACCTGGAGCCGGATCGTTCCCGGTTCCCGGTTCCCGGTTCCCCGCCTGCAGTCCGGCGAAAGCACGGGCCATACCGTCGATCAACCCAAGAAACGCCTTCACCGCGTTCTTCGCGCGCCCGGCCAGTTCGCTGCCGCCAGCCAGTTCTAGCAATGCTGCTTCCCACATCGAGGTGTTCTCGACGCGGGCGCGCCGACGCAGCACATCCAGCGTGCGATCACCGATGCCGCGTGTGGGCGTGTTCACCGCCCGCTCGAAGGCGGCGTCATCGTGGCGGTTGGCGGAAAGTCGCAGATAGGCCAGGGCATCCTTGACCTCGGCGCGATCGAAGAAGCGCTGGCCGCCGTAGACGCGATAAGGCAGGTTGCGCTGAACCAGCTGCTCCTCGAAGTTCCGCGACTGCGCGTTGGAGCGATACAGGATCGCGCAGTCCTTGGCCTGGCCATGTTCGTTGATGTATTCGCGCACGCGCTCGATCACGAAGCGCGCCTCGTCCTGCTCGTTGTAGGCCGCATACAGTGCAATGCGCTCGCCGTCGTCGCCGGCGGTCCACAGTTGCTTGCCAAGCCGGCTGCCATTGTGCTCTATCACACTGTTGGCAGCTTTCAGGATGGTCGAGGTGGACCGGTAGTTCTGTTCCAGCTTGATCGTCCTGGCATCGGGATAATCGCGCAGGAATTGCTGCACGTTCTCGACCTTGGCACCGCGCCAGCCGTAGATGGCCTGATCGTCGTCGCCGACGACGAACACTTGGCCCGTTGCCCCGGCGAGTACACGAATCCAGGCGTACTGCAGGGTGTTGGTGTCCTGAAACTCGTCGACCAGCAGGTAACGCCAGCGCTGCTGATAGTGCTCCAGTACAGCGGGGTGTTTCAGCCACAACTCGTGGGCGCGCAACAGCAGTTCGGCGAAGTCGACCAGGCCGGCGCGGCGACAGGCGTCCTCATAGGCCTGGTAGATCTGCACGAAGCTATGGGTGACCGGGTGATCGCGATGCTCGATGCTGGCCGGGCGCTTGCCCTCGTCCTTCCACTGGTTGATCTGCCAGCAGGCCTGGCGCGGGGGAAACTTCGCGTCATCCAATCCCAGTCCAGCGACGACGCGCTTGACCAGCCGCAGCTGGTCGTCGGCATCGAGGATCTGGAAGGTTTCCGGCAGGCCGGCCTCGCGCCAGTGTCGGCGCAGCAGGCGATGAGCGATGCCATGGAAGGTGCCCACCGTCAGCCCCTGTGTGCCGCCGGGGATCAGCGCCTCCAGCCGCGCGCGCATCTCGCCGGCCGCCTTGTTGGTGAAAGTCACGGCGAGAATCGCCCACGGCGGCATCCGTTCGGCCTGGGTCAGCCAGCCGATGCGGTGGGTGAGTACGCGGGTCTTGCCCGAACCGGCGCCGGCCAGCACGAGGTAGTGGCCGGGAGGTGCACAGACGGCTTCGCGTTGTGCTTCGTTGAGCGGGTCGATCAGGTAGGAGACATCCATCGTGTCGATTGTAACGGGCTGATCTGGATTGGACCCGTTCGAGCAGGGAACGGATCCAGGGGGCACCGGGGAAAAGCCGGCGCAGGGCGGCGGCTTTCCGGTCGCCTCGGTGCAGATCAACGCTTTTGAACGAAGCCGCCAAGGGCGAGCAGGGCCCCGATCACGATGCCGGCGATGCCGATCCACTGGGGTACTCCCTCGTCATGGGTGGCGGTGAGCTTGGCCGAACCGACTTGCAGCAGCGTGTCGGTCTGTTGGTAGAAGGCGTGGCCAGCGACCACCCAGATGCCGGCGACGAGCAGGATGATGCCTGCGGTGATCAGTCCAGTGCGCATGAAATTTCCCCTTGCTGAATGTCGGTCGAGTATGCCTGTTGCCGATGTGCAAGAAACGTACAGGCGTGCCCGTACCGCAGACAAAAAAGGCCCCGAAGGCTAGGGGGAACCTTCGGGGCCGGGGTGAACGCGGAGACCCAGGGGAGAGGTTCGCGTTCGTGGCGGCTCAGGGGAGGTGAGCCTGCCGTGGATGCCGTTGCGTGCATCCGAAGTCTTTGAACGCGGATGTTGGAGAAAGTTGCCGAATACCGAGAGAAAAATTTACCGCGCATTCATATGATGAAACCTTAACCTGCAAGCTGTTGTTTGCATGAGGCCGAACGTTTTCATCGGGCGTTGGTCATGCTCAGTGCGCCTCGTCCCAGTTGGCCCCAACCCCCACATCGACCAGCAAGGGCACCGCCAGTTTCGCGGCGCCGGACATCCGCTCGATCACCCCGGCGCGCAAAGCGCCCACCGCGTCGGCGCGCACCTCGAACACCAGTTCATCGTGCACCTGCATCAGCATGTGGGCGTCGTCGCGGTCTTTTAGCCAGGCGGCGACGGCGATCATGGCGCGTTTGATGATGTCCGCCGCGCTGCCTTGCATGGGAGCGTTCACCGCGGCGCGCTCGGCACCCTGGCGCAGACCCTGGTTGTGCGAGTTGAGGTTGTCCAGGTACAGCCGGCGCCCGAAGATGGTTTGCACGTAGCCGTCGCGATGGGCCTGCTCGCGGGTGGCGTCCATGAAGACGCGCACGCCGGGATAGCGCGAAAAATAGCGGCCCATGTAGTCGCTGGCCTCGCCACGGTCGACGCCAAGCTGACGTGCCAGCCCGAACGCGCTCATGCCGTACATCAGGCCGAAATTGATCGCCTTGGCAGCGCGGCGCTGGTTGGTGCTGACGTCTTCGGGCGCCATGCCGAACACTTCCGCCGCGGTGGCGCGATGCACGTCGCCGCCGGCATGGAATGCACGCAGCAGGCCTTCATCACCGGACAGGTGCGCCATGATGCGCAGCTCGATCTGCGAGTAATCCGCTGCCATCACCTTCCAGCCGGGCGGGGCGATGAAGGCCTGACGGATGCGCCGGCCTTCCTCGGTGCGCACCGGGATGTTCTGCAGGTTGGGGTCGGACGACGAGATGCGGCCGGTGGCCACCGAGCCCTGGTGATAACTGGTGTGCACCCGGCCGGTGCGCGGGTTGACGATGCCGGACAACTTGTCGGTGTAGGTGGAGCGCAGCTTGGCCAGGCCGCGGTAGTCTAGGATCAGCCGCGGTAGTTCGTGCGTGTCGGCGATCGCCTCGAGCGCCTCCTCGTTGGTGGAGGGTTGGCCGGTGGGTGTTTTCAGCTTCGCCTGCAGGCCCAGTTCGTCGAACAGCACCGCCTGCAATTGCTTGGGCGAATCGAGATTGAACTCGCGCCCGGCCAGGGCATACGACTGCCGTTGGAGTCCCAGCATGCGCTTGCCTAGTTGCTGGCTTTGCCGACGCAGTTCGTCGCCGTCGATCAGCACGCCACGCCGCTCCATTTCTGCCAGCACGGGCACCAGCGGAATCTCGATCTCCTCGTAGACCTTGCGCAGAGCCGGCACGCTTTCCAGCAGTGGCCACAGTGTCTGGTGCAGGCGCAGCGTGATGTCGGCGTCCTCGGCGGCGTAGCGGCAGGCCGTGTCCAGATCCACCTGTGAGAACGAGATCTGCCTGGCACCCTTGCCGGCCACTTGCTCGTACTTGATGGTCCCGATGCCGAGATATTTCTTCGCCAGCGAGTCCATGTCATGCCGCGTGGCCGTGGCGTTCCATATGTAGGACTCGAGCATCGAGTCGTGCTTCAGCCCCTGTACCACGATGTCGTAGTGCGACAGGATGTTGATGTCGTACTTCGCGTGCTGGCCGAGCTTGGGCCGCGAGGGGTCTTCGAATATTGGCTTCAGCGCATGTAGCACCGCGTCGCGGTCCAGTTGCCGCGATACGCCAGCGTAGTCGTGGCCAAGTGGAATGTAACAAGCCTTGCCTGCTTCCACCGCGAAGCTGATGCCCACGATATCCGCGCGCATCGCATCGATGCTGGTGGTCTCAGTGTCGAACGAAATGAGCTCGGCGTCGCGCAGCTGCTCCAGCCAGGCATCGAATGCCGGCTGGGTGGTGACCAGTTCATACACGCCGGGGGCGGACGCCGCCGTATCCGGTAGGAGCGCACCTTGTGCGCGATGCTCCTGGAGCAATACCTCAGAGTATTCGTGAGAGCTATCGCCAGTGCTTTCGCGCACAGGGTGCGCTCCTACGGGTTCTGCCGAGGCATCGAGATCCTTCAGCGCCGCCTTGAACTCGTAGCGGGTGTAAAGCGAGCGCAGTTGTTCGGTGTCCGGCTCACGCTGGGCCAGATCAGTGGGGCCTATCTCCAGTGGCACATCGGTCTTGATCGTCACCAGCTGGCGCGACAGCGGCAGTTGCGGCAGCGCCTGGCGCAGGCTTTCGCCGATCTTGCCGCCGATCTTGTCGGCGTTGGCGATCAGCTCGTCCAGCGTGGGGTATTCGGCCAGCCATTTGGCAGCGGTCTTCGGGCCACACTTGGGCACGCCGGGTACGTTGTCGACGGTGTCGCCGGTGAGGGCGAGGAAGTCGATGATCTGCTCCGGCCGCACGCCGAATTTCCCGATCACTCCGGCGCGATCCATCACCGTGTTGCTCATGGTGTTGACCAGGGTGATATGCGGGCTCACCAGTTGTGCCATGTCCTTGTCGCCAGTGGATACCAGCACCTCGATGCCCAGCGCCTGCGCCTGCGTGGCCAGCGTGCCGATCACGTCATCAGCCTCCACGCCGGGTACGCGCAGGATCGGAAAGCCGAGTGCACCCACGATCGCCAGCATCGGCTCGACCTGGGCGCGCAGGTCATCGGGCATCGGCGGCCGGTTGGCCTTGTACTGGTCGTACAGGGTGTCGCGGAAGGTCGGGCCGGGCGCATCACTGACGAAGGCCAGATATTCGGGCCTGGCCTTCAGCGTGGCGCGCAGCATGTTGACCACGCCGAACAGCGCACCGGCCGGCTCGCCCTGTGCGTTGGTCAGCGGCGGCAGCGCGTGGAACGCGCGGTACAGGTAGGAGGAGCCGTCGATCAGGATGAGTTTGGGCATGGGATAGACAGGCCAGGGTCGGAACGGGGCGCGCCAGCGGCGAGCCGCTGAGACGGGGAAGAACGGGAAAGTGTATGTCGATACACGACCCGAGGATGAAGCCGGTGCGCCATCGACCGCCTTGTCGCCATGCCCGAATACGGGACGCTGAGCCAGCGGCGGCGAGTTTGTCGAGTTCTCGCGTCGGCGTCGCCTGTTGCGGATCAAGGACCGCGTTTCGTTGCATTCTCGCATGCACGGCGAAACGTCGCGCTTCACGAACCAGTGTTGAAGGCGCTGCTATGCTCAAATCCCCGACCAAGGTTGCCATCATGAAAACCGCCGCCCTGCTGGCTGCCGCCAGTGTCCTGTCCCTCGCGATGTTGGGCCCGAACGTGCATGCCCAGGCCTATCCGGCAACCAGTGCGCTGCCGCCGCCGGGGATCCATGATCCCGGCGTGAAGCCGGCGCGGGCCGCGGCGAACGCTCCCCCCCGGGCGGCACAAGCCAGACCGAACGTGCCGCCGCTGTCCCTGCCACCGATGAAGGATGGTGACAGCCGGCTGGGTCGTGACGCCTCGCTGCCGCAGGTGCACATACATCAGGAGGGCGATAACAGCGTGCAGGAATACAGCCGCAATGGTCGCGTCTACATGGTGGTGGTGACACCCAGGCACGGCTTGCAGCAAACCTACATGGTTGATCCGCAGGGGCGGCTTTTCGATGAGCACGGCCAGAAAATCAGCACGCCGGCGACTTACAAGCTGCTGGAATGGGGCAAGCCCAAGCCGGCGGCGGAGTCAGCAGCGGGCGAAGGCAGCCACTGACCTCTGCCATGTCCTGACCGGCCCAACCCACAGCAGCGTAAGGTAGTCCGATGCAACTGCGTGAAAGCTGGCTGCTGTTTGCCCTGGGATCGGCCCTGTTCGCGGCGCTCACTGCGTTGTTCGGCAAGCTCGGTGTGGTGGGGATCAATTCCAACCTGGCCACGTTCATTCGTACGGTGGTCATCCTGATTGTCACCGCCGGCATCCTCAGTCTGCGCCAGGAGTGGGCCAAGCCCACTGGCCTGCCCTGGCACAGCTGGTTGTTTCTGGTGCTGTCGGGCATCGCCACCGGCCTGTCGTGGCTGTGCTACTACCGCGCGCTGCAGTTGGGGCCGGTCAGCAAGGTCGCGCCGATCGACAAACTCAGCGTGGCGATCGCGATCGTGCTGGCGCTGGTTTTTCTTGGTGAGAAGCCGAGCCTGTCACTGTTGATTGGTGGCGTGCTGATCGTCGCTGGCGCGATGGTGATCGCACTGTTCTGAGCGGCGTGTCAGCACGGCGACGTTGACGTCGCTCCGCCAGGCGAATCCGAGGCTCTCATAGAGGCGTATCGCCGCAGTGTTGTTCTGCCAGGCATGCAGGAAGGCCGTGTCGCCGCGCCTGGCGATGCGAGCGGCCACATGGCGGGACAGCCGTCGCGCCAGGCCAAAGCCGCGGAAGTCCGGATGCGTGCACACGCCGCTGACCTCCGTCCAGCCGGTCAAGCGGAAGCGTTCCCCGGCCATCGCGGCGAGCCGGCCATCGATGCGAATGCCGGTGAATTGCCCCATCCGGTGGGTGCGCGGCAGGAACGGTCCGGGCTGGGTGAGTTGTGCCAGGGCAAGCATCTCGCTGGCATCCGCATCGCCGAGCGACACCATGTCGCCCGTGTCGGGCTCAGGCGTCATCGGCTCGCCCGCCACCATCTGCACGCCGCGGGCTTGCTTGAGCGCGATCAGGCCAGTGGGCACGACGATGGCAGGCACCTGCAACACGTAGACCTGTTCGCCCGGCGCGACCAGGCGAGCCAGTTGCCCCTGCGCCTCGTCGCTGTCGTCGCGGGCGGAGGCAAACAGGTTCACGTCGGTGGCATAGCGGCGGGCGAGATCGTCACCCAGCGCGAGATCGCGATGGGCGTGGGTGAGGCTGGACCATACCGGACGATCAAGTGGATGCATGTCGGTGTTCCCGGATACGTTCGGCGGGGAGCCGGAGCACCCGCGCCGTCACAACAGGTCAGTGGCGGAAGTGACGCATGCCGGTGAACACCATCGCGATGTCGTGCTCGTCGGCCGCGGCAATCACTTCGGCATCGCGCATCGAGCCGCCCGGCTGGATCACTGCCCGGATACCCGCGGCGGCGGCGGCGTCGATGCCGTCGCGGAACGGGAAGAACGCATCGGAAGCCATCACCGAGCCGCGCACTTCGAGCTTTTCATCGGCGGCCTTGATGCCGGCGATGCGTGCACTGTAGATGCGACTCATCTGGCCGGCGCCGATGCCGATGGTCTGGCGGTCACGGGCGTACACGATGGCATTGCTCTTGACGAACTTGGCCACCTTCCAGGCGAAGATCAGGTCGTGGATTTCCGCTTCCGTCGGCGCGCGCCTGGTCACCACCTTGAGTTCATCCGCGCCGACCATGCCGAGGTCGGCGGTCTGGATCAGCAGACCCGAACCCACGCGCTTGGAATGATGGCCGGGGTGTGCCGACAGCAGGCTGCCATCGAGCGGCAGCGGAATCACCAGCACGCGCACGTTGCCCTTCTTGAGGAAGGCCTTCAGCGCGTCGTCGGCATACGCCGGCGCCAGCACCACTTCGACAAACTGACGCGCCACGATGGCACGCGCGGTGGCGCCGTCCACCTCGCGGTTGAACGCGATGATACCGCCGAAGGCGGAGGTCGGATCGGTCTGGTAAGCGAGGTCGTAGGCGCGGCCGATACCCTCCATGCTTACCGCCACGCCGCAGGGGTTGGCGTGCTTGACGATCACACAGGCCGGCTTGCTGAAGCTGCGCACGCATTCCCACGCGGCATCGGCATCGGCGATGTTGTTGAACGACAGCTCCTTGCCCTGCAACTGCTGGAAGGTGGCCAATGTGCCGGCGGCGGGATGCAGGTCGCGGTAGAACGCGGCCTGCTGATGCGGGTTTTCGCCGTAGCGCAGATCCATCAGCTTCACGAAGCGGCTGTTGACCTGGGCCGGGAAGGTTGCGTGGCCTTCGATCGCGTCGAGGCTGTCGTTGAGCTCCAGGCCGCTGAGGTAATCACTGATCGCACCATCGTAGTTGGCCACGTTGTTGAACGCGGCAACGGCCAGCTTGAAGCGGGTGGCGCGGCTGAGTCCACCGTGGCCTTCGATCTCGTCCAGCGCCTCGGCGTACTGCTCCGGTGAGGTCAGTACGCCGACATCGTTCCAGTTCTTTGCCGCCGAGCGCAGCATCGCCGGGCCGCCGATATCGATATTCTCGATCGCTTGCTCCAGCGTGCAGTCGGGCTGGGCCACGGTGCTTTCGAACGGATACAGGTTGAGTACCAGCAAATCGATCGGGCTGATTCCCAGTTCACCCATCACCGTGTCGTCGGTACCGCGACGGCCAAGCAGGCCGCCATGAACCTTGGGATGCAGGGTCTTGACCCGGCCATCCATGATTTCGGGAAAGCCGGTGAGCTCGCTCACGTCGGTCACGGGAATGCCCGCATCGCGCAGTGCCTTCGCACTGCCTCCGGTGGAGAGCAATTCCACACCCGCCGCCGCGAGCCGATGGCCCAGCTCAATCAGGCCAGTCTTGTCGGAAACGCTGAGCAGGGCACGACGAACCGGGACGAGCTGAGGGGAGGACATGGCGGGCTTCCAGAAGGGGAAAGCCGCTCATTATAGCCGTCTGGGCGGCTTGCCGTTTTTCGCAGGTTACAGCAGACCAAACGCGGCCAGCTTCTTGCGCAGGGTGGCGCGATTGATGCCGAGCGCCGTGGCCGCGCGGCTCTGGTTGCCATCGTGGAAGGCCAGTACTTCACGCAGCAGGGGTGCTTCCACTTCGCGCAGCACCAGCGCGTGCAAACCCTCGGCGCACATCGTGTCGCCGATGTCGGCCAGATAGCGGCGTACCGTACGGCTGACGCATTCGCTCAACATGCTCTGCGAGCTCGGGCTTTGTGCCGCGGTCGATACGGCGACCTCGACGGCAGGCAGTCTTACGGCATTCACGGACATGTTCCCTCACGGACTAGGCGGCGGCTGCATGGGCCGCTGCTGTGGTTATGTTTGCGCTTACAACGTCGCGGCGTGAATCAGCTGCCAGGCAGCGGCAGGCGCGAGCGGTCGAGTCTACCCCTGCTGGCGGATAAATTTAAGTACTCAGTGAACAAGTTCTACTCAAAACCGAATTCGAAGGCGACTGCCTTGTCCCCCGGATCTTCGACTTCCAGCAGCAGGACGGCGCTGGCGCCTGGCGCCAGGCCGCGACGCAGGACGGCATTATCATCCAGATACTCGCGAGGCTGCAGTCGGCGCATCGCCACCCGTTTGCCCTGTGCATTGGACAGGACGATGGTGACCACGGGATACGGTTGGCTGAAGGGTGCGGTATTGAGCACGCTCGCACTGATCATCAGTGCGCCGGGGACGCTGGGGTGCGCCTGCACATTGCTGGCCAGCAGGCGCAACTGGTGTGGAGCGGAAACCAGCGGCAGCTGGCAGCCCAGCGCTGCGCAGCTGCTGCGCAGAAAGCTCCCTGTCGTGGGGTTGCGCAGCAACGGGTCGCGCTCGGCCCAGGCGAGCTGCGCTGCAAGCAGCAAGCTCAGCAGGCCGCAGGCCACTACCCAGGGCCAATCGCGTTCGCCGGACGAGCGCGCGCGTTGTCGTCGCGCCTGTCTTGCCGCGCCCCTAGGTTTGTTGCTGGCTTGCTCGCGTGCAAAGCGGGGCGCAAATACCAGTTGTGACAAGTCGTCGCCGAGGGGACTTTCGTCGGGCCCGGGCCCGGGCTCGAGGACGGCCGGTGGCGGAGGGCGAGGGCGGTACACCACCAGGTCAACGAGCGGCGGTTCGAGCGCCGCCTCGTTTATCAGCAGTTCGACGAACGGTTCGGGCGGCAGCTGGTCAGTGAGGGTGGCGATGCTGTCGAAAGTGGCGGTGCAATGGCCACAGATCACATGACCATGCGCCTGCGCAATGGTTTGCACATCCAGTGAGAATACGGACAAGCATTCGGGGCATTGGGTATACATGCAGGCCGCTTTGATCGGTATCGGCCAAGCTTAGCAGGATGACCAAGGTGGTCTGCCTGCCGGGTAGCCGCCCGGCAGGACGGTCTCGGCGCCTCGCACGGCTACTTCAGCGAATGCGACGACCGCTGATGCGTATCCAGTCTTCGCGCGTATCCACGCGCAGCTGATCGAACCATTCAGCGTAACGCGCAAGCAGTTCGTCTTGCTGGCCGTCGAGGATGCCGGAGATCGCAAACGGCGCGCCGGGTTTCGCCGCGGCGGCGAACGTGGGGGCGAGTTCCCCGAGTGGGCCGGCGAGGATGTTGGCAACGAAAATATCCGCCGCTCCTGCGCCCCCGGCCTTGCTGAAATCCTGCGGCAGGAACAGCGAGAGCCGCTCGGCCACACCATTGCGCTCGGCATTGTCGGCCGAGGCAATCAGGGCTTGCGGGTCGTTGTCCACGCCGACGGCGCTGAGCGCGCCCAGCTTGAGCGCGGCAATCGCGAGGATGCCCGAGCCACAACCAAAATCGGTGACTGCCTGGCCGGCGAGGTCGAGGCCGTCCAGCCATTCCAGGCATAGCGCCGTGGTGGGATGGGTGCCGCTGCCAAAGGCGAGGCCGGGGTCGAGCCGCACCACGACCAGTTCATCTTCGGCAGGGGGTTCGATATTCCACGGATAGATCCACAGCCGCCGCCCAAACGGCATCGGCTTGAACTGATCCATCCAGGCGCGTTCCCAGTTCTGATCGGCGATATCCGTGAAGCTCAGTTGATCCGGCTCCAGCCAGGGCAGCAGTTCGCCGAGTGCGGCGGCGAGGCCACGCCGGTCCGCGTGTTCATCGAACAGCGCATTCAGCGTGATCGTGGGCCACAACGGCAGCTCGCCTACGCCGGGCTCGAAGATCGCCCGCTCGTCCGGCGTTTCCGCATCGGCATCGCGCAAGGTGATCGACAGCGCGCCCAGGTCGTCCAGCGCTTCTTCGGCGCCGGGTTGTTGCTCGACGCGCACGGTGAGGGAGAGTTCAAGAAAAGGCATGGGTCAAATTCGGTAACGGTAGGAGCGCAGCCTGTGCGCGTTGCTTCTTGCTGCGGCATCGGGGCCAGCCTCGCGCACTTGGCGCGCTCCTGCGGGTGATCAGGCGCCAGTGGTGGCTTTTTCCTTCTGCTCGGCCATCCGCTTTTCAAGGTAGTGGATGTTCTGGCCGCCGTGCTGGAAGCCGACGTCGGCCATGATCCGCTGCTGCAGCGGGATGTTGCACTTCACGCCTTCGATCACCGTCTCGGCCAGCGCCAGGCGCATGCGTGCGATCGCCGTTTCGCGGTCGGGACCATGCACGATCAGTTTGCCGATCATTGAGTCGTAGTTCGGCGGAATCTTGTAGCCGTCATACAAGTGCGTGTCCACTCGCACACCGGGGCCACCGGGTGCCTCGAAGCGCTTCACCGTGCCCGGGCTGGGCATGAAGCTGTCCGGGTCCTCGGCGTTGATGCGGCATTCGATCGCATGGCCACGGATGATAACGTCTTCCTGTTTGATCGAAAGCTTTTCGCCACCGGCGATCAGCAATTGTTCGCGTACCAGATCGATGCCGGTGATCAGCTCGGTGACGGGATGCTCGACCTGGATGCGGGTGTTCATCTCGATGAAATAGAAATTGCCGTTCTCGTACAGGAATTCGAACGTGCCGGCGCCGCGATAGTTGATGCGGATACAGGCGTCGACGCAGACCTTGCCGATCGCCGCGCGCTGTTCGGGCGTGATGCCGGGTGCGGGCGCTTCCTCGACGACCTTCTGGTGGCGACGCTGCATCGAGCAGTCGCGTTCACCCAGATGGATCGCGTTGCCCTGGCCGTCGGCCAGCACCTGGATTTCCACGTGCCGCGGATTCTCCAGGAACTTCTCCATGTACACCTGTTCGTTACCAAACGCCGCCTTGGCCTCGGCCTTGGTCATGGTGACGGCATTGGCAAGATGTGCCTCGGTGCGCACCACACGCATGCCACGGCCACCACCGCCACCGGCGGCCTTGATGATTACCGGGTAGCCGATCTCACGCGCGATCTTTATGTTGGTCTCCACATCATCGTCGAGCGGGCCACCGGAGCCGGGTACGCAGGGAACGCCGGCAGCCTTCATCGCGCGAATCGCCTCGACCTTGTCACCCATCAAGCGGATGACCTCGGCGGTCGGGCCGATGAAGATGAAACCGCTCTGCTCGACCTGCTCGGCGAAATCGGCGCGCTCGGACAGGAAGCCGTAGCCGGGGTGGATGGCTTGGGCGTCGGTGATCTCGGCCGCGGCAATGATGCGCGGGATATTGAGGTAACTGTCCACCGATGGGCCCGGACCGATGCACACCGATTCGTCGGCCAGGCCGACATGCTTGAGGTTGCTGTCGATGGTGGAGTGCACCGCGACGGTCTTGATGCCCAGACTGTGGCAGGCGCGCAGGATACGCAGCGCAATTTCGCCACGATTGGCGATGACGACTTTTTCTAGCATGAGAGCTCCAAAGGGCGAGGAACGGGGAGCGGGGAAGCGGGGAACGAAAAGATCAAAAGCGCGCTGTCGCCGCTCTTGTGTTTTCCGTTCCCCGCTTCCCCGCTCCCCGTTCCCGCTCAATCATCAGGCAATGACAAACATGGGTTCGTCGAATTCCACCGGCTGGCCGTTCTCGACCAGAATCGCCTGCACGGTGCCCGCTACGTCGGCCTCGATCTGGTTGAACATCTTCATCGCCTCGATGATGCCCAGCGTCTCGCCGGCCTTGACCTGCTGGCCGACCTTGACGAAGGCCGGCGTGCCTGGCGTGGCGGAGGCGTAGAAAGTGCCGACCATGGGCGCCTTCACTACATGCCCGGCAGGTAGTGCAGCGGTGGCCGGCACCTCTACTGCCACCGCGGGCGGCGCAGTCATGACGGGCGCGGCGGCGACTGGTGCTGCAGCGACCACGGCGGTGTTCTTGGGTACACGCGAGAGGCGAACGACCTCTTCGCCTTCCTTGATCTCCAGTTCGGCGAGGTTGGATTCCTCGAGCAAGTCGATCAGTTTCTTGATTTTGCGCAAATCCATCGGATCAGCCTTTGGTCAGTCATGCCACCGTGGGTGGCTGGAAGGGTAATGAGTCAGGCCTTGCGGCCTGCGGTCGAGTTTCAGGCCGTGGTCGCGGTGGGCGCCTGCAGCCGCTCGATCGCGGCATCCAGCGCCAGTCGATAGCTGCCGCCGCCGAAACCACAGATCACGCCGAACGCCAGATCGGACAAATACGAGTGATGACGGAACGGCTCACGGGCGTGCACGTTGGACAAATGCACCTCGATAAACGGGATTGCCACGGCGCCGAACGCGTCGCGCAGCGCCACGCTGGTGTGGGTGAAACCGCCGGCGTTGCACAGGATCCAGGCCGTCTGGTCGTCGCGTGCCTGGTGTACGCGGCCGATCAGTTCGTGCTCGGCATTGGACTGGAACCAGGCCAGCTCATGCCCAGCCGCCTGCGCGCGCTCGGCCAGCTGCCGATTGATGTCGGCCAGTGTCTCGCGGCCGTAGATCTGTGGCTCGCGTACGCCCAGCAGGTTGAGATTGGGTCCATGCAGAACCAGGATCTTGGCCACGAAACCATCCAGCTTGCGTCCGGACACCCCGGAACCCGGCGCAGTGTGCTCGCAGTCGCGAATGTTGTCCAGTTCACTGTAGATCGACGATGTTTGGCGGAGAAGCGTAAATATTCCGTGCGGAGGCGTATGTCGATAGGGTCTCAATGCGGCTCGGCGGCGGGAGTCAGCCATTGATTCAACGTGGCGTCGGAAAGAGAGCCTTCGTGTGCCGCTAAAATGCTTCCATCAGCGCCGATAAGCAGGCTATACGGGAGTACTTGGCGCGTATTTCCCAGTTTGATCGAGGTGCCGTCGGGGCCTTGTTGCCCCAGCAGGATCGGATAACTCACCGGATGTGCTGCCAGAAAGGCACGAACGTGCGTCGGCTCATCCAGGGCAATACCGACGATGATGGCTCCATGTTCGCCGAAGTTGTCCTGCGCCTTTTGCAGCGCGGGCATCTCCTCCAGACACGGCACGCACCAGCTTGCCCACAAATTCACCAGTACGGGATGGCCGCGGTACCCGCTCAAGGCGTGCATTTGGCCGCTGAGGTCCGGCAGGGTGATCGGAGGCAATGACTGGCCGATCAGCGCCGATGGCGGCGTATGAGGCACCGCCAACGACTGGCCGCGGTGCTCAACGATACCGCCGATGACGGCGGCCAACGTGGCCAGGCCCAGAATCAGCCGATTGCTGCGACTGAACATCAGCGTGCGGCCTCGGTCAGCGCCTGTTCGACCATGGAAGACGTCAGCACCGTCGACAACTGACGGCCGGGGCCTCCGTTTTTCGGAAACACCACATACAGCGGTACGCCTGGTGAGTGATAGCGCTGCAGGAAGGCGCTGATGCTCGGGTTGACGTCGGTCCAGTCGCCCTTCATGTAGACCGCGCCGGTACGCTGGAGCAGATCGCGAAAAGCCTGGGTGTCCAGCACGGTATGTTCATTGGCCTTGCAGGTGACGCACCAGTCGGCCGTCATGTCGACAAAGACGGGCGTGCCGGCGGCACGCAGTTCGGCCAGCTTCTGCGGGGTGTAGGCCACCACGCCAGGCTCGGCCCGGGTGACGCTGGAGGGTGGCGGCATGCGTGCAATCATCACGAGCGGCGCCAGTGCGGCGAGCGCCAGCACGACCACCAGCCCCTTGCTCGCCGCGCCGCGCGTTCGGCTGCGCTCGAACCACCACAAAGTCATCGCCAGCAGCACCATCGCCACCAGCACCAGACCGACGGCATCGGCACCGCGCTGGTTGGCCAGTACCCAGACCAGCCATGCTGCGGTCAGGTACATCGGGAAGGCCAGCACCTGCTTCAGTGTTTCCATCCAGCGCCCTGGCCGTGGCAGCAGGCGTGCGAGCCCCGGCACGAAGCCGATCAACAGGAACGGCAGCGCCAGGCCGAGACCCAGTGCGAGAAACACCAGCAGGGCGGAAAGCATCGGCGCGGCAAAGGCGTACGCCAGCGCGCTGCCCATGAACGGCGCAGTGCAGGGGCTGGCCACCACGACGGCCAGCACGCCGGTGAAGAAGTCTCCGGCAGGGCCGGAACGGGCGGCGAGTCCCGCGCCCGTGTTGCTCAGCGACGCGCCGAACTGCACCACGCCGGACATCGACAGCCCCACCGCCAGCATCACGCAGGCGAGCACGCCCACCAGCACCGGCTGCTGCAATTGCGTGCCCCAGCCCAGCGCGTGTCCGGCGGCGCGCAGGGCCAGGATGCCCATGCCCAGCGCGGCGAAGCTGCACAGCACGCCGGCGCTATAGAACAGGGCGTGGCGACGGGCACGGGTGTGACTCTCGCCGCTTTCCAGCACGCTGACCGCCTTGATCGACAGCACGGGCAGCACGCAGGGCATCAGATTCAGTACCACGCCGCCGCCCAGCGCAAGCAACAGGGCGGCCAGCAGGCTCACCCGCAACGGGGCGGTTTCCTCAGAAGGGGTTGGTGCAGCATCGGGCGTAGTGGCAGTCGTCGCGCCCGTGCTCCCGCTGGCCAGATCCACGCTGACTGTTTGGCTCATCAACGGGTAACACAGGCCGCCCAGCTGGCAGCCCTGAAAGCTGGCCTCGATCGTGAGCTGCTGGCGACCGGCGAGGTCGCCGTGGATCGTCACCGGCAGCTCGACCTGGTTGAAATATACGGTGACCGTGCCGTAGTGATCGTCTTGGTGTGCGGTACCGGCAGGCCAGGCCGGCGTCAGGCTGAGTCCGTCCGCGTCCCTGAGTTTCAGCGTGGTCTGATCGCGATAAAGGTAATAGCCAGGCGGCATCGTCCAGCGCAGCATTAGCTGGTGCGGGCTCTGTGCCAGCGCCTCAAGGTGGAACGCTTGCTCGGCCGGCAAAGGGGCTGTGTCTTGATTGCCGGCGGCCCCGGCCCTGCTGCTGCCCAGCTGGCTCAGCGCCACGCCCAGCGGGCTGGCGATGGCCGGGGTGGAAGTGCTGTCCGCCAGCCCAGGCAGAGGCAGGTCGAGCTGCTCGGTATACGGTGGGTAGCAAATTTTCGGATCGACCTCGTGGCAGCCCTGGTACTGCACGCTGAGGCGCAACCGGGTGGTGCCTGGCGCCAGCGTATAGGGCAGCGTGGCATCGATGCTGTGGTGATAGGTTTCCACGTCGCCGAGGTATTCGTCGTGGTGCTTTTCGCCGTCAGGCAGCTTCGCCTCACCCAGACTCACGCCATCGCCCGCCTTGAACTTCATGCGGCCACGATAAAGGTAGTAATTGGGTGCAATCGTCCAGTGCAGTTTCAGCAGACCGGGCGTGCTGGCATCGGCGTTCAATTGGTAGGCTTGGGTGACCGGCAGCAGATCGTCCACGCCTTGTGCGTAGCCGGGTGACGCCAGCAGCAACAGGATCAGCCAGACAAGCAGACGAGCGGCGTTTCGGCCGGCAGCAAACAGACGCATTGCAACTCCAGAGGTACGGCGAACGGGCATTATGGCCCAGTCGCTGAGCGGTCAGCCGTGGTGTTCAGGCGCACCCAGTCCAGATAGGCGGCGAGGCCCTGATCCACAGCCACGGCGATCAGTTCCGGCAACTCGTACGGGTGCAGTTCGAGCAGGCGCAGCCTCAGAGGCTCCAGTTGCGCGCTGGTGGTCTTGATCAGCAGCAATATTTCCTCGTCACTGGTCACGGCGCCCTGCCAGCGGTAGGTCGAGCGCACGCCAGGGAGCTGGTTGACGCACGCGGCGAGGCGTTCGCCGACCAGGGCCTCGGCGATGTTCTGGGCGCTTGAGGCATCGGGGCAGGTGCTGTAGCAGAGCATGACGGTGTCAGGAGCGGGCGTGGGTAGGGGCATGGCAGCAGCGTAACGGTAAAACGGCATTTCTGATCTTACGGAACCAAATTGCCGCCTACCCCTTGAAAGCCCTGCCGAGCCACCCAATTAGCTACTCGTTCCCGGTTAGAAAGCTCTTGCAGCGGCAAGCTGTACTGCTAAAATTAGCACTCACCTAACCTGAGTGCTAACAAGATCAACGATCCGGGTCTTGCAAGCCTTGTCCCAACTCAATCGTCACTGGAGTCATCCATGAGCACACTGCGTCCGTTGCATGATCGCGTCATCGTCAAGCGCCTCGAGGAAGAGCGCGTTTCCGCCGGCGGCATCGTCATCCCCGACAGCGCCACCGAAAAGCCCACCCGCGGCAAGGTTGTTGCCGCCGGTACCGGCCTGATCATGAGCGACGGCAAGGTGCGCCCGATGTCGCTGAAGGCCGGCGACACCGTGTTGTTCGGCAAATATGCCGGCCAGGAAATCAAGATCGACGGCGAAGATCTGGTGTTCCTGAAGGAAGACGACATCGTGGCTGTGATCGAAGGCTGATTGGCTGGCGGCAAGGGAAGCAAGAGCGCGTACATCCGCGCTGATCTTCCCCTGCTTCTGATCTCTCGCGCTACCAATTGAAAAGCAAAACCCCATTCTTATTCTGATTTTTCAGAGGCTAAAAAATCATGGCAGCTAAAGAAGTACGTTTCGGCGAAGACGCCCGCGCCCGCATGCTCAAGGGCGTGAACACCTTGGCCAACGCGGTCAAGGTCACCCTCGGCCCGAAGGGCCGCAATGTCGTACTCGAGAAGAGCTTCGGCGCCCCCACGATCACCAAGGACGGCGTGTCCGTCGCCAAGGAAATCGAGCTGGCCGACCGCTACGAGAACCTCGGCGCGCAGATCGTCAAGGAAGCCGCGTCCAAGACGTCCGACGTCGCTGGTGACGGCACCACCACCGCCACCGTGCTGGCCCAGGCGTTCATCCAGGAAGGCCTCAAGGCCGTGGCCGCCGGCATCAACCCGATGGATCTGAAGCGCGGTATCGACAAGGCCGTGGCCGCCGCCGTCGGCGAGCTGAAGAAGCTGTCCAACCCGACCGCGAACGACAAGGAAATCGCCCAGGTTGGTACGATTTCGGCCAACTCCGACACCAATATCGGCGACATCATCGCCACCGCGATGAAGAAAGTCGGCAAGGAAGGCGTGATCACGGTCGAGGAAGGCTCGGGCCTGGAGAACGAGCTGGACGTGGTCGAGGGCATGCAGTTCGATCGCGGCTACCTGTCGCCGTACTTCATCAACAACCAGGCGTCGCAGCAGGTCGAGCTGGACGACCCGTACATCCTGATCCACGACAAGAAAGTGTCGAACGTGCGCGAGCTGCTGCCGGTGCTGGAAGCCGTGGCCAAGGCCGGCAAGCCGCTGCTGATCGTCGCCGAGGAAGTGGAAGGCGAGGCGCTGGCCACGCTGGTGGTCAACACCATCCGTGGCATCGTCAAGGTCGCCGCCGTCAAGGCGCCGGGCTTCGGTGACCGTCGCAAGGCGATCCTGGAAGACATCGCGGTGCTGACCAACGGTCAGGTCGTGTCCGAGGAAGTGGGCCTGTCGCTGGAGAAGACCACGATCGCCGATCTGGGGCGCGCCAAGCGCATCGTCATCACCAAGGAAAACACCACGATCATCGACGGTGCTGGCGAAGCGGAGAAGATCCAGTCGCGCATCGGCCAGATCAAGGCGCAGATCGAGGAGACCTCCTCCGACTACGACCGCGAGAAGCTGCAGGAGCGCGTGGCCAAGCTGGCTGGCGGTGTTGCCGTGATCAAGGTCGGTGCCGGCACCGAGATCGAGATGAAGGAAAAGAAGGCCCGCGTCGAAGACGCGCTGCACGCGACCCGCGCAGCCGTCGAGGAAGGCGTGGTCCCGGGCGGCGGCGTCGCGCTGATCCGCGCGCTGGCGGCGGTGGTCGGCCTGAAGGGTGACAACACCGATCAGGACCTGGGCATCGCGATCACCCGCCGCGCGCTGGAAGCGCCGCTGCGTGCGATCGTCTCCAACGCCGGCGAAGAGCCGTCGGTCATCGTCAACCGAGTCAAGGAAGGCACCGGCAACTTCGGCTACAACGCCGCGACCGGTGAGTTCGGCGACATGGTCGAGATGGGCATCCTGGACCCGACCAAGGTCACCCGCACCGCGCTGCAGCACGCTGCGTCGGTTGCCGGCCTGGCGATCACCACCGAGGCGATCGTTGCCGAGCTGCCGAAGAAGGACGAAGGCCACAGCCATGGCGGCGGTGGCATGGGCGGTGGCATGGGCGGTATGGACTTCTAAGTCCCGCTATACCGCAGCAATGAAGAAAGCCCCGCCATCGTGCGGGGCTTTTTCGTATGCGCAATAGCCGATCGTCGATGTTGGGAGCGTCCAAATCCGCTAATCTTTCGGCGATAACGCAGTGCGGTTTGGAGCCGTGCCTCAAGGACAAGCATGACCCAGACCGAACTCAGCAACTTCATTTTCTCGATCGCCAACCTCATACGCGGCCCGTATCGACCACCACAATATCGCCTCGTGATGTTGCCGCTGACGGTGCTGCGGCGGCTCGATTGCGTGCTGGAGCCGAGCAAGGACAAGGTGCTTGCGGCGTTCAAGGATCTGCGCGCGCAAGGTCACACGATTGAGTTGGCCAACAAGATGGTGGCGCATAAATTCAAGCTGCCCTTCATCAACACCAGCAAATACACCTTCAAAAAGTTGGTCGATGATGCCGATGGCCTTTCCCGCAATCTGGTGCTCTACATCAAGGGCTTTTCACCGGAGGTGCGTCGGATTCTGGAGAAGTTCGAGTTTGAGAAAGAGATCGTCAAGCTCGAAAAGGCAGATCGCCTGTTCGAAGTCGTGCAGAAATTTGCCGCCACCGACCTGCATCCCAGCCGTGCGCCGAACACCTTGATGGGTCATGTATTCGAGGACCTGATCCGCCGCTTCAACG